>Ga0214542_1006698_pt1 | contig 20747 bp, 10 predicted proteins | sample CNSS1metaG_FD_160096 | JGI IMG/M metagenome (GOLD analysis project Ga0214542, IMG submission 160096) | Root nodule microbial communities from cowpea collected in UCLA plant growth center, Los Angeles, California, USA - CNSS1 | ecosystem: Host-associated > Plants > Roots > Nodule | place: USA...
TACAATTTGTGAAAAACTAAAAAGACAATGAAAAGGAAAATAAAAATTATGTCAATAAATATTTGGTTTAATTACTCTTTTGATTCATGCTTTCCTTTAAAAATGTTAAGTTGGTCCTCTAATGTTTTTTTAATCTCAATTTGGTTTCGATTTTTGAAAAATTGATGTAATTCAATCTTTTACGATAAATTTCGTTAAATTCCTTGAAACAAATTAATAATCTTTTCATTAAAATTGAGATTCTTAATATGAATAATTTACTTTGTTGGTGTAATTAACCTAATCCTAATATCAATTTTTAAATAAAAACAGAAACCAAAAGAAAAATTAAACCTGAATATTTTTATTTTTTATTATATTTAATTTTATGTTTTATTATGTATTTATATTAAATGTTATGTTTAAATAAAAGAAATAAAAATTTTAATTTTTATTAATTTCTAATATGTATTACCTACAATTTTAAAAAAATTATATTTTTATATTATATATATAAAACTGAAAAAAAAATGAAAATTTTGGGGGGCAGGGCCCTCCCTTGCAGACATCCGGTAAAGAGTTTAATATATATTTTTTTAATATTGTTATTTAATTTATTGCTGATGATGTGTATTTATTTTACGTTACCTATATTTTTTTTTGTTATTAAATGTTTTTGTTTATTAACTAAGTTTATAGTTTGCTTTTTAATTTTATTCATTTTTTAACATTTGTTATATTTTTTTAAGTATTAAAAATATTGATTTGTTGATTATTTATTAATATATTTTAACATATTAAGAATTTTTTTATAATTATGAATTTAGTTTTTTTTTTCTTTTTGATAGTTAATTGTTTTAAGTTTTAAATGATTATGTTATGTCATATTATTTTATTAATGTAGGTGATTATAATTATGGAAGATTTTCATTAGAGTTTTTTTAACTCTCAAGTAAATTTGAGTTTGGTGTCAGACTTTTCTTCTTTTATGAATGATATATGCGAAGAAGATTATACATATAAGTTTATAACCGATGAGAATATCTTCATAGGTGAAGATTTAATTAAATGGGTTCGAGGGGATACCTTTGATCTTGGTTTTGTTGTCATTATTCTAAGATCTAATTACTATAATGGACAATCCAGAAGAAAGATGTATGTATTATTAGGATCTGAAAGGGGTGGAAAATATATACAAATCTGATGCGGAACCTAGTTTATCTGGCACAAGAAAATATGAGTGTCCATTTAAATTAAGAGGCAAACCCATATCTAAAGGGGATGGGTGTCCATTTAAATCTAATGCGGTCTCTAAAGGAGCAACATTAAGATCCCCTCTACGAGCAGATGTTGTGGGTCTTCGTCTAGTATCACCCTGTTCAGAACTTTCGAGCCATGTACTATCATCCTGTCTAGAGGAATGACTAGAAGATCGACCACGATGTGTGGTGTCACCTCCTGTCCTAGACATATCTATAAAAATCTAAACAATTAAATTTAAAAAATTAAAAAATCAAACATATTGGATGTCGACATCCGTAACAAATTACATCAAATCAGATGTTGACATTCATAATACAAAAAAGTAAAAAAAAAACCCTCGGATGTTGACATTTGTAATTCACTACAATATATCGGATGTTGACATTTGCAATACCTAAAATTTTAAAAAAATAAACTTAAGGATGTTGATATTCGTAATTCAATGCATTATATTATACCAGATGTCTACATCCGTAATATGTAAAATATTTTTTTATCAAAAAAAAAAACTACGAATGTACATCCGTAAACCAACAATTTGTACCAGATGTCAACATTCGGTATAATCCAAAAATCTCAAAATATTCAGCTACGAATGTCAACTTCCGTAAGCCAACTTAATAAACTAGATGTCGACATTCGTAAAATGCTAGAAATTTAAAAAACAAATTACAGATGACATCCGTAATTCTAATTACCAAACCGGATGTTAACATCGGGTTTTAGGCGTCTTTGAAAAAATACCAGCTTCACTTATAGAGCACATAAGATGAACCAAACACAATATATGTAAATAATAGGTACCAATAAGTCTAACCAAGTTTTTATCATCTATATAATAGGTAAAACAAAATTAAAATACGTAAAAATAAAAGGTTTAATTACTCGAATGGTACCCACTTTGGTAGATGTGTGTCAATCTCATACCCACTTTTAAAAAAGTGTCAATTGCATCCCAACTTCTGGAAAAGTGTTTCAATTAAATCCCTTTCGGACGGAGATGACTAACGCCGTTAACGGCGTGACACGTGTCAGTCTGTGATTTTTTTGATTTAAAAAAAATTATATTTTTTAATTTTTATTTTTTTTTTGAAAAAAAAATTAAAAATGCCACGTGTGAGGTCCTTGGTGTGATAGGTGGCCTTGCCAGTGCCACGTGGCAATGCAATGCCACGTGCCAGTGTCACCATCATATGTCATCCTATTGATTTCAATTTAGTTCTCACATATGTCTCAATGATTCAATTTAGTCCATACTTATGTATCTCTGATTCTATTTTGACCCAATTTTTTTAATAATTAAAATCAATTTTTTTATAAAATTAAAACTAATTAAGTATAAATTTTTTATAGAAATTAAGTATTTGATATTTATATTAAAATTTAGTGGTATAAGTCATTTTATTAAGTCATTTTTAATAACAATATTAGTATAACATTCATACAAATAAAAATTTTGGTTTAAAATTAGTAAGAGACAATATTGTTGTATTTTGAAAAAAAAAAACAAAACATGAGTATGTAATAAAATGTAATTAATAAATTAACAAAACATAACATTTATACAAATAATAAATTTGGTCTAAAATTGGAGAGAAACAATATAAATATTAATACTTAATTTTGTAAAAATATTCACACTTAATTAGTTTTAATCTTATAAAAAATGGATTAACAAATATTTTAATTATTAAAAAAAATTGGGACAAGATTGAGTCAGATATAGAGTAAATTGAATAAAAAAGACATGTATGAGGACTAAATTGAAATCAACACAGTGACATCTGATAGTGATACTAACACATGTCATTGCATTGCCACGTGACATTGACAATGCCACGTGTCACACTAGGAACTTGACACTTGGCATTTATATTATTTTCAAAAAAAAATGAAAAAAATGAAAAGAAAATAAAAAAGAAAATAAAAAAACCATATTGACACGTGACACGCTGTTAATGACGTTAGTCATCTCCGTCTGAAAGAGACTTAATTGAAGCACTTTTTCAAAAGTTGTGATGCAATTGACACTTTTTTAAAAAAGGGATACCAAATTAACATACATCTACCAAAGTGGGTACTGTACAAATAATTAAAAAAAATGTAAGAATTTACCTGCACGAAGGAAGTTACAGATTTGGGAGGAGAAGTTCCAACTTCACACTTGCGAACGTGGAAAAGTAGATTTGGGAAATGAGGAGAGGAAGGAAGAAGAGTTATGGATTTTAAGGAGGCAGTTAGGCTAAATTTGGGGATGCGTGCAAATATAGGGCATTAAAATATGAGAGAGAAATAAGTTTTTTATTTTTACTGAGGGATAATTTTGGAAATTTGAAATTTTTTTGAATACCGAAGAAGATATTGGAGGTGCAGGGAAAAGACCCCTAATTAAAATGACTTTTACTTGGTGCACTTACCTCTACTTCACTCACATTTTTCATGGAGACATTTGGAGGTGCATGGAGAAGACTCCACTTTTACTTGTTACATATGCTAACCTTATTTATTTTTATATTTATATTTATTTAATTTAGTATTATTTGTGTGCATTCTTCACGATCAATATGAATGGTAGATTATTCTTAATCTAAAAGCCAAGATCTAAAGATGAGAAATCTCCTCATCCACAATTTTTTTCTCTCACATTCATAAATTTTCTCATACTCATATCTTTTGCGTATACTCAACTTCTTCATTGACATTCATCCCACTCATCTATACATTTATCTTTTTATCCACAAACATATCATTCATCCACATTCTTCTTCCCATTTCCATCATTTGTACTCATCTTCGTCTATATTCATTTTCATCGTTCACATTCATCTCCTTCATCTATTATATTTTTTTATATTTTTCTCACTCATTTTATTCATCTACATTCTCAAATCATCTCACTCACTATTTTATCTTTTTTTCATTGATATTATATTTTTTTTAAATTACTATATTTAACATACACTTAGTCCATGTTATTTGCATCACTTAGTCCATGCTAATAACGTCAACCAACAACAATTAACACTATTGTTTTAGCTTTCACTTTGGCATCAATTTTTCCTCAGCTTTTGGTTAGTTTTCTTGTAAAGAATTGGATGTGAAGTTAATTTTTTAATTCATAAAATTGTAAAAGCTTAGTTAACTAAAAGTGGTAAAACGAAAAAGATATATTTAATTTATAACGATAGTTGATTATAGGTAGAGAGATCCAATAAATATAATTAATTGTAGGTAGAAAGATCCCAAAGAAAAGAAAGATAGATGAACTACAATTACTTAATTTAAAACTATAGATACTTAACGCCAGAAAGGAATTCATAGCTAATATAGATTTTAAGGTATAATTATTGATTTGGTCCCCAATTTTTTGAGTTGGTTCAATTTGGTACTCGAGTTTTTAGAAAGTTCAATTTGGTTTTCGAGTTTTTTGAAGGTTCAATTTGGTATCTTATTTTTTAAAGTGGTTCAATTTAATACCTCCCGTCATATTCCAATCAATGTCTGTCATTTGTATAGTGGTGAGTTGTCAGTGTGCTATAAAAACATATGTGAAGTTCTTAATTGGGTTTGTTTGTTTGTTTGTTGGATGTAGTTAACATCATTTAGTCTCTCTGATGATGTTTCTTTGATAGTGTATTCAGTATGGTATTATGATTACTTGTTAATTTTGTTGCACAATGATAATTGACTACTATACAAATAATGTTAACTAAAATATAATGAGAGGTATTAAACTGATCTCCTTTAAATAATATGCGTACCAAATTGAACCTTCACAAAACTCGGAATCAAATTAAACAAACTTAAAAAAATTGGGGACCAAATCAATAATTATACCAAATTATAAAGAATATAAGTTATCCTTAATTGACTAAAAACTTCTAGAGACTAGCTTATTATCTAAATCTAAATGATTGAAATTACTTGATTCGTAAAACTTGATAACTAACATGCATGGAAAAATTAAATTAAGAAGCTTGGTTGTTGTGACTTCAAGTTTCTTAAATTCAATTATCGCACGAGGTGTTAAAATTATTATATCCGCCTTAAAGTTTAAAAGCAATATGCATACAAAAACGATGTATTCTCATTAATTCCTGCAGAAATTGCAAGGCTTTGGGGAATGCTAGTCTGCACATCTCTATGAGGAAGAAGGCTCAAATTTTCTGATGAAGAAAACTTTGAAGCAATTTTGGACATTACTGCATCAACATCACTCTTCCAACTTGGGAATCACATGTAAAGGGGTGTTGCTGAAATCCCGGATATAGATATAGGATATAAGTGTGGGTTGAGTTTCATACTAAGTAAATATAAAAAAATTAAATAGCATATCATAAAAAATAAATATAAGTCATTATTTTAAGCTTTAAATTGAAATTAGGATTAAGTCTTTTTCTAACATTGATGTTTCTTGCAGAGCTTGTTTAACTTTTAAATTTGTTTGTCAATCAAGATTTATGTGAAGAAAGATATCCCACATAGGTGGAACATCCTTGGAACCACGGCTGGGTGGGAATAAAAGAAACCACATGCCCCCTCGTTAAAACATTCCAACATCATCCCATCTATCATTTTCTGTCTCTCCTTTCTTAATTTCTCAGAATTTTGAGAAATTCTTGTAGTGAAAGAGAGGTGTTGCAATTAGTATAAAATTTTTATTTTTGTTTATTGTTGATATTATTTTTCTTATCTCTATTTTTGTTGCGTGTAGTTATGACATATGTCAGATACCCAACGATTTATTGTCTCCTCAAGCAAATTGAAAAATAATTTTTTATTATTAAATTTTTAACAACTTTCTCTTACTTGAAATTTTTCATTTTTTTTATTTTTTTATTTTTAATATTTCAAAACCATTTAAAAAATAACATTTCATATTATAAAAAAAAATTTCAAAATTTAGTTGTCGATCCAAGCAAATTATATCATCATGAAAGTAAGATCAGATCGGCAGAGAAAAATTCATGTTTTACAATTTTACTATGTCTCCAACTTTCAAAACTAGAAGCATATCTCACATGCAGATATTCCTCAAAGTTTCCTCAAAGCTGTTGGGAAACACAGGCCTAACGTGGTGCTTCTACATATCAGGACATACATTCACAAATTAACGTATTCAATACAAGTATTATCACTCAACCAACACTTGAAAGTATTATCAGTCAACCAACACTTGATTTTTTTTTTTTTTTTACAAACTGTGATGAAAACTCCAAAAACAATTCTTTATTTTTATAATATTTTTTTGTTACTATCTTTTTCGCATTAATCGACGAGAAACTTTGATAAATATCCACTTAAAAAACCAACCTAAGCTATAAGAAAAAAACCACAAAGCAATAAGAAAGAATCACAGAAGTGACTTTTTTTCTGTTTTGGTAACAGGAATAAGATGCTTACTTATACAAGATAATTATATAAATAGTTACCGATTAAAAACGAAAAGAAATCAACAAAGGAAGGCGTGCGTCGACAGAGATAGGAAGCGAGAATTGGAGAAGGGTACGAAGCTGATATCGAACCCCTCATATGTCATAAAAGAATTGTTGAAACAACTTCATATGATGTTGTGGTAGGGCGATTGCCAAATACAAAGTGCCATCATTTGCTGAGCTTGGAGTTATGATTGTTAGACCCTCGTGTGCAATCCAGCCAGGTCTCATGAAGATTGGTCTCCCCCAACCAAAGTCAGCATCATAGATTGGAAACTTAGCCCAGCTATTGATACCAACATTTGGAGTCCCAAAAGTATGAGGTCCACGAACAAGAGCACTTAGATCAGGCTGTAGCTGTAGATAGTCAAGAGCCGACCTCAGATATTGGTTGTCCATTCTCATAATTGCATTATGGATTTTGTTTGCAGCATAGCATGTAGGTTTCGACAACAGATCTCCTACCAGTGCTGTGGGAATGGTGGAGAAGATGACATTGCCAAGGTAACCAGGAGGAAGAGCAGGTTCCAGCCTTGACCTTCCATCAATTGGAATATACAGTCTCGTTTCTTCCTCATCAGAAAGCCCTCTTGCTTTGCACACACATTTCCATATATGTGCTGCCAACATCTCATAACTGCTATACTTCATTGTGTTGCCATCTTCTTTGTATTTTCCCTTCAGTATGTTGACTTGCTCACCACTCACTTTTAGAATAGAAGCAACCACATCTGTGTTGGTGGTGGTGGTGGTGTTAATGCGGGGTCGTGAGAGCTGGTATTCGTGGTGAGGAAAAGCAGGTTGAGGTGGCTCCCTGGCACGAAGTAAGGTCCTGTCAATAAATGGAGGAACAGAAATGTCAATGCCACGAGCCACATCGGACCATGCATTGATGAAGTGAAGACTCGATGCTCCATCTGCTACATGGTGCTGTATACCGACTCCTAACGACACCCCTCCACATTTGAAATATGTTACCTGAATCCATGCAGTGCAGTGCGGTAAATATGAGTTTTATGTTATCCTTGAATAAGAGAAAGAAAAGGCACGCACCTGTAATACCACTATCGGATATGTTTCGATGCCGGCACAATAATCCACCGCGAGAATAAGGTTGCGATGGTGAAAGGTGTGAATGAAGTTGTCCATGGCAACGGTGGCATGAGCCTCGACGAAAAGTACACCCTGACCGTCACAATAAATCTCCACACGGTGGTCTTCACCGTGACGGAGACGGGCGGCCATTGGGTTAAAAAGGACGAGGGTCTTACTCAGAGCTTGTTTCAGAATGTTGGCGTTGAAGAAATTGGAAGCCCCGTTTGGTTTGTAGAAATAGACGGTGGGAAGGTGGTAATTCCCCACCAGCAAATCTAAGTCTGAGTTCCACAACACCTTTCGCGGTGTCGCCTCCGCGGGTTGCACCATTATCGACTCCTCCACACTGATCGTCATCAGTTTCTGCTTACAACTATATGGCACCTTTATCATGAAAAAACATGCATATGATAGCCGTAACATCTCTGTCTAAAATTATCATAATTCAATCAACAAAAATGATATTCTAACATAAAATTCGAACTCAATTTTGACATGGGGACGTGACACCCTTTTTTTCTTTTATTTTTATTTTTTTTAAATCAAACAGAACCCATGATCACGTGCGTAGAGGTTATGTGCTGTAAACAGACGTGGAGAGAGAAAGTAACACAAAATGCAAAATTTGGTAGTTTTGGTGAGAGAGGGAGAGGAAGGCGTTGCCGGAGAACAGGTGTCTGACCAGAACTCATCAACGGCGTAGTATTCAGGGTTAGTGCTATTTTCAGAAGACGACCACTAGGGCTTCCACAAATCGAAGACTTCCGGCACACAACAACGAGCACGGTGGGTAGAAACCTTTTTCTGGCCTTAATGTATTTGTTAATCGTTGATTTTTTAATAACCGCTTATATGGCAGAAACTGTGCGATTTGAATTCCGTTTTACTTATCTGTAGGGTTTCCCAATCATGGAATCATGTATTGAGGTTTTGGTTGAGTAAAGTGAACTTTCCAGTTGGGTGTATTGGTGCTTTTGATTTTATCAGTGTACAAAATAGGGCAGTTTGGATGTTGAAATAATTGATTGAGGTGGTCAAATAATTGTTCATTTAATGTATATAATATTTGTGAAATTCGTAACATTATGATTTTTTACAGATATGTATTTTCGTCATTGCTGTAAAGCGAAGTTCATTGGTGCTTTGAACGAAAAGTTAACTATGGCACAAAAGGAGTATATTGCAAGCACCCCGTTTTGGTGGTTTCCGATGTTAAAACAATCATTGAAGATAAGTAGAAACGTTTTATCTCAGTTATGTATTAAATGGGTTGAAAGAAGGGGTGGTTTTGATGTTGGTGGTGAAGTGGTGGACTTTAGTTTATTAGACGTTTGTTTAGGGTTAGGATTGAGGGTGGTCGGAGAAAAAATTGATTTAAATAGGAAGTTGTGGAGAGTGAGACGTGGAATACTTTTGGGCATCAAAGAGTTGATGTTAAATTGATATATAATTTTTTGATGAAATTTGATGATGATGTTGGTAATGTTGAATTATTTTGCAAGCTATATGTTGTGTTAGGAATATCAGAGGTTCAAGAGTGTTGCCACAAAAACACCATATTCTGTTTATGGAAAGAAGAAGTTGAAATCACTACAAATTGGTTGATTTTGTTAATTTGAAAACACCATTGCTATTTAATTTTGAGTTATTTAAGAATGTTTGTTATGGATTGATTTTACAGGACAAAGTATGTCCATGATTCTGTTATGTGTTTTTGTGTTTGAAAATGTATGTTGCAGGTTTTTAGATGTTTTGCATTTATTTTGCGCAGCAGTAATATTTTTTTGTTTTTTGTGGGTGGTAGAACCAAATTATATAACACAACACCCCACTTCATTTCCCTTCACCCCTCATTTTGCTGTGAGATAAAAAATATGTAATAGAAGTCCTTAGTGAATGTTGTGGGGAATTAAATTTTGGAGGCCAAGAATTATGATCCATATAAAGTTGACTTTCAGCAGTTTGTTGTTGGCACGTATTTGTCATTGCTTAAGCAGATTGGGGCTGTTCACTTGAACCAGAATATATAACAGCACTCCCCAATTTGAGTACTTGTACTCCCCACTTGATAACGTAATTGATACTTTTAAGAACATTTTATTTCCTACATAAAATAAAAGTTGTTATTAAAACTGTTTTTCGCATTTTGGATTGGTCATAATAAAATTAAAAATTTAATTGCTTAACATAATTCAGAAATTTAAGATGGTTATTAAAGTTTTTACTGTGAACCAGAATATATAACACCAGTCCCCATTTTGGATAGTTTTATTCCCCACTTTGTAACGTTGTTGAAAGTTTAAAGAACATTTTATTTCCTTCCAAAAATAAAATGTTATTAAAAATGTTATTTTAAATTTCAATTGGTTGTAATTAAAAATAAAAAATTTAATTGCTTAACAAAATTCAGAAATTTAAGATGGTTATTAAACCTGGTACTGTGAACCAGAATATATAACATCACTCCCCATTTGGGATACTTTTACTCCTCACTAGGGATGTCAACGGGGCGGGTAGGGTACGGGTAGTAGCTCCCTCGTACCCTACCCGCTGGATAAATATTCGCCCCGTACTTGTACCCATATCCGTCGGGTATCCGTTATGCGGGTACCCGTCTATTTTTTTTATATCCGCGGGTATCCACGGGTACCCGCGGATATTTACAAAAATATTTAAAAAAATAAATATTTAACCATAATTAGTTCTTAGATCAACTAGTCCCCTTTCTCCGATTAATTCTTAAAAAACAAACAAATAAAAAATCACTATCAATTTATATTGTAGTTTATTTTTGAATAAAATATTAAAGAAATTACTAACTTCATCAATGTCTATCTCTTGCAACATTGTATAAAGTTTCATGGTTGTCCAATTTTAATCTAGAAGAGCCTTAAAACATAAGAAGTTCAGTAAAAATTTCTAACAATCACTTAATTAAAATATCTAAGTAAAAGTGTTAATTTCTTTACCTTCCATATTGGTCCATAACCAGTCTTAGAGACACATCAATGCCTCCACAATATATGGAAGTAATTTACTCATTTGTGGGGTAAGAATCTGACCACCATTATTGAATGAAGACAATATATATATATATATATATATATATATATATATATATATATATATATATATACATATATATATATATATATATAAGGGTAAAGTTTAGCGGGTACGGGTATCCACGGGTATGGATACTATGATACCCGTACCCGCCCCATTAACATGCGGGTATCAAAAATACCCATACCCGCGGGTAGCGGTTATCCATTTTTAATATCCATTTACTATCCGTTGCGGGTTTTATCTGCAGATACCCGCGGGTACGGATTTTTTTGACATCCATACTCCCCACTTTGTAACGTTGTTGAAAGTTTAAAGATAATTTTATTTCCTTCAAAAATTCAAATGATATTAAAACTGTTATTCTAAATTTAAATCGGTCATAATTTAAAATAAAAATTTAATTGCTTAACAAAATTCAGAAATTTTAGATGGTTATTAAACCTGGTACTGTGAACCAGAATATATAATATCACTCCCCATTTTGGAAACTTTTACTCCCCACTTTGTAACGTAATTGAAAGTTTAAAGAACATTTAATTTCCTTCCAAAATTAAAATGATATTTAAACTGTTATTCTAAATTTAAATCGGTCATAATTTAAAATAAAAAATTTAATTGCTTAACAAAATTCAGAAATTTTAGATGGTTATTAAACTTGGTACGGTGAACCAGAATATATAACACCACTCCCCATTTTGGAAACTTTTACTCCCCACTTTGTAACGTCATTGAAAGTTTAAAGAACATTTAATTTCCTTTCAAAATTAAAATGATATTAAAACTGTTATTCTAAATTTAAATCGGTCATAATTTAAAATAAAAAATTTAATTGCTTAACAAAATTCAGAAATTTTAGATGGTTATTAAACCTGGTACGATGAACCAGAATATATACCACCACTCCCCATTTGGGAAACCTTTACTCTCCACTTTGTAACGTAATTGAAAGTTTAAAGAACATTTAATTTCCTTCCAAAATTAAAATGATATTAAAACTGTTATTCTAAATTTAAATCGGTTATAATTTAAAATAAAAAATTTAATTGCTTAACAAAATTCAGAAAGTTTAGATGGTTATTAAACTTGGTACCGTGAACCAGAATATATACCACCACTCCCCATTTGGGAAACTTTTACTCCCCACTTTGTAACGTAATTGAAAGTTTAAAGAACATTTAATTTCCTTCCAAAATTAAAATGATATTAAAACTGTTATTCTAAATTTAAATCGGTCATAATTTAAAATAAAAAATTTAATTGCTTAACAAAATTCAGAAATTTTAGATGGTTATTAAACCTGGTACGGTGAACCAGAATATATATCACCACTCCCCATTTGGGAAACTTTTACTCCCCACTTTGTAACGTAATTGAAAGTTTAAAGAACATTTTATTTCCTTCGAAAATTAAAATGATATTAAAACTGTTATTCTAAATTTAAATTGGTCATAATTTAAAATAAAAAATTTAATTGCTTAACAAAATTCAGAAATTTTAGATGGTTATGTGAACCAGAATATATACCATCACTCCCCATTTGGGATACTTTTACTCCCCACTTTGTAACGTAATTGATGGTTCTACTACCCCTTTAAAGTTCATCTTTCTAACCAAGAAATAAAATTTACTTAGTTTCATAGTGTTCATTGCTTGAGAACACAAACACTAGGAGACGAAAACCAAAATATTCATGACCACTCCACATCAAATTATTCTTGACGCCTCAGATAGGACATAATTTGTGGTACTGTTGTTATTTTTGTTTTCCTCTTAATTCATGATTGCCCACATCCTAATGATTTTGCACCTAATGTGTTGGTCATATTAGTATCTAATAATTCACAACTATCCGCACATTCAAACATGAAACAGATGTTTATTACAATAGGAGGTGCACAACACTATGGTTGCAATAGGAGGTGCACCTTCTCATCAGATTGTCCTTTACCCGCCATCCTTTCCTATTTTACAACTGAAAACATTTAACCTTCAATGACATAGTATCAAATAATTACACAAACCAAATAAAATTCCAAAAATAACAAACAATAACAACAATATCAAACACCAAAGCCCATCCCCTGAAACATAAAAAATTCCTATTTTCCATATCTAACCATAACTTAGTAACATTCGGCCACCCAAAATTAAAAAACCCCCAAATGTGCTGCTTTGAAAATTTTGGTGTTGTCCAAAGGCACAACATTGTCAAACACCACTACATGCCACTACAAAATCAAGACTACAAAACCACACCACAATGCAAACCAGAATATACCAACGACTCTGTCAAACAATGTTGCACCAAACTCGAAAATAAATGAAACGTTTTTCCCCCAAAGATTAAACCTTTTCGATTGGTGAAGAAAAAAACACGAACCTTACACTAAAACGGTGTTGTGGAACGGCTTCCGGTAGGTTGGTTGTCGTTGCCGTCGACTCGCTTCCACTGGATTCGATCCCCTCCACTATCGTCGCTGTCGCAGGTGTGTCCTCTCACAGTGACCGCCTCCCGCCTCGCTTCTGTAACACCACAACTTCTCTGTCTCGGCTTCCTCCGACTATCTCAGTCTCTCTCGGCCGTTCCGCCGACTTCCTCACGCTGGCTTCACCTTTCCACACACTTAATCACCCTGTCTCCGCCTTTCCTTTGAGTTGCTCACGCTGTCGCTGCCTTTCCGTCGACTTTCTCACGCTGTTTCCACCTCTCCTCCGACTTGCAGAAACTGTCTCCACTTCCTCCGACTTTCTCCCTCCCTGTCTCACGAACACTCTACAAATTTTGCATTTTGTGTTACTTTCTCTCTCCACGTCTGTTTACAGCACATAACCTCCGCGCACGTGACCATGGGTTCTGTTTGATTAAAAAAAAGTAAAAATAAAAGAAAAAAAGGGTGCCACGTCACCCATGCCAAAATTGAATTCGAATTTTATGTTCGAATATCATTTTCGTTCAATCAATGCTCTACCAACTTCAACTTTCAACCTACTTTCTATGCTAGTGAGACTGATATAATATATATATATATATATATATATATATATATATATATACACTTTGTGTTCAAATTTTGTTATTTTATTTTTATTTTTAATTATTATTTTATAAATTAATTATTTTATAAATAATTTATTTTTAATCGTTATTTTAAAAATATCTTTTTGTCTTTAATAATTATTTTAAAAATTTCTTTTGTATTCATATTTTATTTTTCTATTTTTATATTTATGAACTATTTTAAAAATTAATTAGATACTTTTTATTAATCTTAACTCAAATTTCTATGAAAATTAAAAAATACAAACACATAAACATGATAGCGTTTGTGTTTTCAATAGTTTATTTTAAGTTATTTTTTGTTCCTTTGGTATTGTTGAACTCATTCCTATTTTGATGGAAAATTTTTACATTAACAAGTTATACCCAACTTTTTCAAGAATTTTGTAATTGGGCATGGGATGGGATGTATATATCCATCTTGTACTCGTTTCCATATCCGTAAAAGTTCTCGTATTCGTTTAAATTATTAAAATAATTATAATTTATTAAATAATTTTATATATATATATAATTTTAATATAATTGCACAAAAGATTGTAATAAGAAGAAAAATACCTTGGAGATTGGAGATACGATTGAAATTCATAACATGCTAAACAATGAGTAGATAAAAAATACAAAGTATGTAATATAATATATATATATATATATATATATATATATATATATCAATTAAATGTTTTTTATTTCTCACATTTGTATTCTTTTTTAATATTTTTATTTATTATATATTTATTTTTCATATGAGAATGTTTAACAGTGTCATTTTAAATGTTTGATAGCATAAACCTTTCATTTTATTATCTCTCAATTATTCAACTAGGTTGATATTTGAAAATTTTTCTTAGATCTTTAAGGTCTTTTTCATCTTATCATACCTCTAACAATACATTTGTCTTCTTTTTGTGCAATTTAGTTCAAAGGTCTGTCAAATTGTTTCCATCTGATATTTTTTTAATATTTTTATTTGTTGTTTATGTTTATAATGTAAATTTTTGTTTTGATGTTTTTATATAATTATTTCTATAGTAATTTTATTGTTGTATAAATAAATTTTATTTACTATGATATCATAATTTAATGTAATTGTCATGAATTTTTTTATCATCGTTAGACATATATTGAAGTTCAAAAGATAAAAAATCTATATTAAATTGTAATTATGAAATATTAATTTTAATCTCTTTTTTTTAGATTTTTATTAAGTGATGTATTATAATTTTTATTAGTATTAGAATTTAAAAATTGAAATAAAAATACATTTAAAATAATTTTTAATTTAAATATTTATTTAAGAAAAATACTTTTAAATTTTATCAATTAAGTAACATCGTTTGCAAATTTAAAAAATATTTTCATTCTCATAAAATTTTATTTAGTATTTTAATTTAAAATAATTATAATTTATTTATAAATATTTAATATTAATAAAAAAATACCATCCTTTGAAAAAAAAAATTTGGTAACTTTTTATTATTTCAATACCTATCTACGAATATCATAATTCAATCAATGCTCTCATCAACTTCAACTTCCTAATGGTATGAGTTATTTATGATCTCCTTTATGTCACAGTTTTTTTATTTGATTTTACATAACAAATGATACTAGAAATTGTAATGATTATCTCAAGTAGATATAATAAAAAGTTATTTTAATCATTATTGTTCGTCCATATATTTATGGAGAGGACATTATTACTTTTTACACCTAATAAATTTTACATGAATTTTATATATACGTTTTTATCTTAGATTTTTTTTTTCTAGTGGTCACTAATTTTTTTTATTTCATTCATTTTGATATTTTTTATCATGTTTCGATTTAATTTAGTTTTTCGATTATTTAAAAAATTCAATTCGACCCTTTTGACGTTAACACTCTATGTCATATGTCAAGTTGGTGCAATTTTTAATTTTTCTTAAAATATATAAATTGTTTAGTGTTAAATTATAGTTATGTCATATCACAATGATAGTAAATATTTTCAATTTAGTCTTCTATTTAATTTTTTAATTCAATTTAGTCTTTTTATTCTTTAAAACGATCCAATTGATCTTCTCTTATTTCAGAATAAATTAGTAATTAAGCTCAATTACAACTTATAAATATATATATATATATATATGTTAAAATAATTTTTTTAAATTTTTACATCAAATTACTTCACCTAAATATTCAAATAATTTTATTTTAATTTTTACACTTATAAAAAGTAAAATAATTTGAATATTTAGGTATAGTGATTTGAAAATTCAAAAAATTATTATTTTAACATGTATATATAAATTGTAATTAAGTTTATTTACTAATTTGGTATCAAATTAGAAAAGACAAAATTTAATCATTTTAAAAAATACGAGAACTAAAATAAATAAAAAGTCTAAATAGATGACTAATTTGAGGACAACCACTACCATTACCACATATCACTACTGTGTAACCTCACACATGAAAGTTTATATATTTAAAAAATAAAAATAAAATAAAGGTTAAAATACATTTTTTGTCACAATTTTCGTCAAGTTTTGTCAAATAAGTCTTAACTTTGGTTTTGTGTTCAAATAGATCTCAATTTTCGTTAATTTTGTTCAATTGGGTCATTTTTTGCCAACACAGTTTAAATTATTATCGGTCATGAACAGTGACTACCACGTGTCACTTTGATATAAATTATAATTGTTTACATTTTATATTAGAATACCAAATAAAATTTCATGAGAACCAAAATATTTATTAAATTTGCAAAGTGCAAATATTAATGAAACCTAGTTGATAAAATTTAAAAATATTTTTAAAAAAATTTAAAGAAAAATAAAATATTCAAATTAAAATATATTTTAAATGTTTGTTTACTTCAATTTTTTAAATTCTAATGAATCTCTTCTTTTATACACTAATAAAAATGATAATACATCACTTAATCAAAATGACACCAATAACAAATAATAAACATAATAATAAAATTTTAACATAAATATTGTATCGTTTAAACTCCAATATATGTTGGATGGTGATAAAAAAATATTTATGGCAATTACATTAAATTTTGATATTGTAATAAATAAAATTTATACAATTATAGTAAAAAAAAATTACAGTATGCTTGATGTAATAAATTAGAAAATAAAAAATAATTAGATAAAATATACCTAAATAGTATTCTACATGATGAAAATAAACAACAAATAAAAGTATTAAAAAATTATCAAATGTGTGTCTTAGAAACAATTTGAGAAACTATTGAAAGAAATCGTACAAAAGAAAACAAATGTATAATTAAGGGTATAATAAGATGAAAAATATCTTAGACATCTAAGAACAGTTTTCAAATATCAACATATATATTCAATGGTTGAGAAATAATTGTTTTAGTGAAACAAAATAATTCTTCAAATGAAACAAAAATTAATAAAAATAAATAAATATTTTTTATATTATCTAGTAAATAAAATTGTGTGTGTGATATATTAAGTAAAACAGCAAAAACATTTTCCCTAAAAGGCAAGATTGGTTACATAGATCACATAATGCTGCTGCTGGACTTCATTAAAGACCACATTTTCAGAGATATTATTTTTGGCCAACTAAACCCCAGCTCCCAACCAAACATTTAATCTAAACCCAAGTAAAACAATGGATTATGAACAGAACAAGATCACATAACATATAAGAACATTTCAAAAGAATTAAGAAATGAAAAATTGATGAATTGGAAACGTAAATGAGTGCTCACCTTATGCGGTAGATCCTGCAGCGTTTGAAGAATCGACAGACAGAAGAAATAAACGAACCATTTGACTCCTTAGTGGTCCGTTCAAGACTTGCACTTTCTTCTCGATGGAATGGGTTTCTGGAAGGGGCACAATTTGTGGGGGCGAGGCTAGATTCAAGCTAATTTATTGTCAAAACATAATTTTCCTTTAATAATTTGATTTCCATTAAATCCATTATCCTAACAAATATTCAACCTAGAGTCTCAATCAGTCTTTGAGCTTATTGCCTCAATCGTGGTTGAATTTAACACCACACAATCCTCTTATTGTAGTTGAATTATTGATGAAATTTTTTTCTAAGATTAACTAAGCAACATCTGATATTGGTCAAGTCACTTAAAAGCTGTTGTCCTTTATGTTCTTTCAAATATGCTCTAATTTTCTTTTTGTCGTTTATAATAACAGTAATAACAACTGTCCTTAATAGTTTTATTTTTTATTTCTTATCTGGATTCCTGTAATTATATAGGTTGTTGATTGTTAAACTTTTAGTGGCTGTTTGTGTTACTTTATAATGACTGTCTTGGAAGTAATCATAGAGGCATGTTCTTGAAACGAGGCAAATTAGCAAGCTTTATTATTTGCTATCATTTGTCTAATCGAGAACAAAAAGTGTGATACTTTTTTGTAAATGGAGAAATTACTAATACCAAAAAAACACAACTAAATGTAAAATTTATAAGAAATGTTAAATTTATTATAATAATTATTAATCGTGAATCACGTCAATTTTGATAAAATAAGACCTCACAAATGACTATAAACATGGTACTAAAAACTCAAGATAAATATATCGTAATTTACCTGTAGCTGAATTTAGCTTTGTTTATTTGATTTATACAGACAGTTTTTCTCTTTCAATATATTGTAGTGAAAGTAATCTTTTAAATATTCGTTTACTAAAATACTTTTTCAATGTGCCACTTTTGTTAGTGTGTGAAAGAATTAGTAGTGAATCATTGGACCTATAAAACAAGCATGTTACTATACATAAAACACAAATTCAATAGAATTTCGAATTTTGCATATATCTGTTTACAAACTTACATGAAACATTGAATCTTCTGTAGAAAAGGTCTCCATTCAATAATGTCAATGAAGTTAAAACTTATTATTCTTTACAAGGTTAGATAACCTGTTACACAACTATCATGAAACTGGGTTGATTAGCACACTTGTTTCCAAGTATATAGTTATTCTCAAATGTGAAATTGGATCACTTACCTCAGAAAGACAAATTCATGAGTATATTTTTTTGTTTTCCTTATTCTAGGGTTTTTTATTTCTATAACTGTATAACAGTTATTATAGGAAAATGATATATTAACAACTGATTTTTAACAACTTCTCTCACTATCTGACATAAGAGTGATTTTTCATTATTATTTTTTTCACAATTCCACGTTAGATACTTGAGTAAAGAGAGAAAGGGAGGTTGATGGAGTGATAGAAGTGAGAGAAGCAAGGAGAGAGAACGAAGTGGAAGTGGTGAGAGAAGTGGAGAGTAGTGTGTGGTTTCTCCTTCCCCCAAGTTTTTTCTTCCTCCATCTTCGAAGTCTATTGTTCGTCACCCCTCTAATTTTCTTCTTCCTCCATGCTCGTAGTTTTCTTCTTCCTTCATTCTCCAAGTTTGTTGTTCCTCCGTTTTTGAAGATATTTCCGGACTAGGTTCGTCATTTCCCTTTTGGTGGAGCAGAAAAAGTTTTGAGTTTACCCACTACAACAAATTTTTTGTATTCGTTGATGTTTGTGGAAATGAGGCATTTTTGTTTCTGTTTTTGGTTAATATGTGATAAAGTTTGGATTTTTTTTTAAAACAATGTTGTTCAAGAGCGGATTGATGAGGCATGATTGGTGTTTTTCGTTCTGTCGTGGTCTACATTGGTGAAGAGGTAAGCAAAGTCATTGTTGAAGCCAACCCATTGGTGGGTGGTGTAGTAACGAAAACAGACTTTACGTAATATAAAATGTTTATTTATGGTTGCAGGTGGAGCTGCAAAAATTTAGGCAATACTACATTTGTGATTGGGGTCTGGATCCACAAAATATTCACCGCAACGCTGTTCTTTTCGCCATTCAGTACAACACATTTGAATTCCCAACACTAGATTGATACATTTAGAACATCAGATGTTGTAAATGACACACTGTTTTTTAATCATTAAGTTCATTAATTACTGTATAGGCCATGCAATTTAAATATTAACAGCTTTTGATGGATGTTCAACTGTTTTGCAATATTTGTTGAAACCCAAGAGCGAATAAATGTTAAACTTTGCTTCAGTTATTGAAATTATGCCCATAAATTTAATATGGATTATTAAAAATTTCCAGTTTATGTGTGAAGCAGGGGCTTCGTAAGTGCGAACCTGAATTTTTTTGCATAACTTTGTTATCCCTCACTGTGGTTTGCGTATTAGCCATTACGTTTTTAGAATTTAACATGTCTGCATCATGGTTGAAGTGTGTTGGAATAAGGTGTACCTATTTAAAGAAATGGTTTTGTCGGTCGTTATCCCAAATGTAAGTGCAAAGCAATGAGTTAGGTTCTGCTAACCTACGCTGAATGATTTGAACAAAACCTTTTCCCTGGTTGAGTTTGATTATAAGTATCCTTCTGGACAGACCCCTTGGTGGCATCAATAATTTATAAAGTTTCTTAATTAAGTGACGTTAGAGGAAGTTTTAACGATAAATTTTGCAAATTGTTTTAAAGTTATTGAATATGAAAAACCTTCAGCTTAAGTGCAAAGTTGTGTTACTGTAAGTGCAAAACTAAACTTTTATGCATTACATTGTTTTCCCTCACCCATATAAAAGTAGTAGCCCTTAAATTTTAAGAATTTAACACGTTTGGTTCGTGGATGAGGTGAGTTGATATAACATGAACCCATTTCAATAGGTGGTGGTGTGACAAGTGATCCAGGATTTAAGTGTCAACTCAGGAGTCCCCTTCTGCTAACCTGCGTTATATGATTTGAAAAAAATGTTTCCACTTGTTGGCTTGGATGATAAGTATCTCGTTTGGTGGTGTGAGTAAATTATACACTTCATTAATAAAGTTAACTC
>Ga0214542_1006700_pt1 | contig 20739 bp, 13 predicted proteins | sample CNSS1metaG_FD_160096 | JGI IMG/M metagenome (GOLD analysis project Ga0214542, IMG submission 160096) | Root nodule microbial communities from cowpea collected in UCLA plant growth center, Los Angeles, California, USA - CNSS1 | ecosystem: Host-associated > Plants > Roots > Nodule | place: USA...
ACTTAACGGTAGGGACCAAATTGAACCTTTTAAAGAATTAGAGGACCAAAGTGAACCTAAAAATAATAAGGGGACCAAAATGAACTAACCCAACAAATTAGGGGACCAAAATGATAATTAAGCCTTTATGTTATAAGGTGTGTACAAATATACTATGAATTCACATACTTTTTTAATTGGTCAAAATAAAATGTTGGAATCTTTTTAAAGAAATAAATTGAAGACATTTATCACTTATGAAATAAGTGTTATTTTTACCATAAATCGTTACATACCATAAATTTTATCACAGATTTTTATCAGACATATTTGTCCCATGAATTTCTCTCAGCATATTTTCCCTTAGGATTTATAGATTTTTTTCCTATCTAATGTTCTTTTTTTTTTTGTTGAATGTCAAAATTCTAAGTCATTTAGATTCTTAACATTAAGAATACTTTAAAATATGTGACTTCAATAAACATTGATAAAAAGTGCGACTTAGCTGTTGGCTTCTATAGCAATGGTTAATAAACGGATGTAGAATTTTCTATCGTACACAACACTAGATTTTAAATAAGAAGTTTGGAACTTACATAAATTTTATAAACGGGTTAATATGTTTGATGAGAGGAAAAAGTTTAATTTTGAAGAGATGAGAAATTGGTTCTAACTACAAGAAAGTCTAATCAAAATAGGTAAAGAAAAGTTAATACTACATATTCTAAAACAAGAGTGCTGATCAAAAAAAAAAAAAAAATTCTAACTAAAAAATTATAATAAGTTTTAGAAGTCTTTTGTGGATTCTGAAATGGTTTAATATGATCATTGAACTTTAGTTTTCAACTAATATTTGATTTCTTTTTTCCCATCTATATATTTACTTAATTTTTTATCATAATAATTTTTTATTTTTTTTTATGTGTGTAACATATTTTTACCATTATTTTAGTATTGTTCCATATATTTTTTTTTAATATAATATTTATGATATGGCAATGAACACTAACATAAACTTATTGGAAAAATACATAATATAAATATATATATATATATATATATATAAGAAAAAAATAGAGAATTATATATTTCAAATTTATTATCATATTTCTAAAGTTTAATAAAATTTAGAATTATTCCAAATTAATGTGTGTACAGAAAAATTGATCAAATTATATCAATATAAGTTTTTTTTAATGTTAATATTTTTAAAAGGATTTTTTTTTGTCAAAAATTAAAATTCATTTAATGTAACATATTTACAACTTTTTTATAATATAAACTTATTTAAAATTTCATTTACAAATCAAAAGTGACACGATGTATATTTCTAAAACTAAATTAAGTTTAAATAGAATTCAACATAAATAAATATGAGTATATAAAAGATAAATTATGTTTTGATATTCTGACAACTTACTTTAAAAGTAACATGATTATAAAAAAAAAAATATTTATATATATATAAAAAAAAAAAAAAAAAAAAAAATATATATATATATATATATATATATATATATATATATATATATAATAGGAGTGAAAAAGAAATTTAAGTGTCAAAATATCATAAAACATTTATATGAAATTAAAAGTTTGAAGTTTAGGTTTCACAAATTATAAATAAAATTATATTGATACTTTTTTTTTCTATAATTTCAGTAATATATTTATAAGAAAAGATAATAAAAAGAAGATTGGTCAATTAAACACAATATTTAATTTTTGATAAAAATCAATATCATTAACAATGTTTAATATAATATTCTGAGTCACTAAAATGTATGATCCATTTGGATTATATATTTTTTTAATACGTATTTATATTTAATTTTTCAAAATATTTTATTAATTTTTACCAACGAAATATTTAACAGATAAAAAATTAAAATTATATTTGTATGATAATAATAATTTATAATTTTTTATTTTGATAATTTTTAATATATATAATTTTAATTTAGATATGTACAATAATAATTATATATTTATTAATGTTTTAAAAAAGTTTTGTAAAATTTTTTATGTATTTTATTATTTTTAAAATAAACATATACGGAAGATGGTAGCTTCAAACTTAAGATATATTTACTTTATAGTCACTCTAATTAATCTATCAAAATCAGATTCTATTTTGTTGTGGTGTGTGAGAGGCATTATTGAGGCACATTTAATTAGGTCAGAGACTGTTGAATTTGGTTGTTCACTGTTGAATGTGATTTTTATGGTGATGGTCGTTGGGTAGCTACTCTTCCTTATTAACTCCCAAGTACTTTCTTGTCTTATTATTTTTCTTGTTCTGTCGAAGGATATCATCAGACATGGGATCTTGATTTATTGCATATGTTTTTTTTTTTTTAATTCAAGACTAGAGTGGACATGGTATTTTAAAACCCCATTATAAAATACAATCTGAATTTAAATAATTGGATTAAAAACAAATTTAAATTCATCCTAACAATTACAAATTGGAACTAGACTTTGTTATATGCTTTGAAAATTATATGCAGACATGACCCCCTAATTCATAGATTTTTCTGTAGCAGTCTCAAAAGATAAGCAGTGTTATGTGGTGCTTGTAGTTTCTGAATTGAATCATAAAGTGCATTGGGTGCTATTCCTATATAGGAATCAATGAATGAGTTCATATATAAGAAAAACAACATAGTTTAGAAGAGTAATTTATTTTTTAAAGAATTTAAAATTTTAAAAAATTTACATTAAAATAATTTGTTTGAATAAAGTAATTAGAAATAAATTAAAATTTAAGAAATTTTGGAAGATATTTTAAATGAATAAAATAGAAGAATTTTACATACTCTAAAAAACTTAATTTTAAATGGATGAAATACAAGAATAAAATAAAATATTGTAGGCCGAGCCGATTCGGTTCAACCCAGACATAAGGTTAGTCTCAGTCAGTTCGAATCGAAGGTCAAGCCGACAAGTCAGTCCGAACTAAAGGTCGAGTTGAGTCCGTCCAGACCGAAGGTCAACTTAATTCAATCTGAGCCAAAAGTCGTGTCGTGACGAGTCGACTTGACCGAATGTTGAGATGAGTCGTCTTGGGTCAAAGATCGATATAGTTGACTTGTGTCAAAGGTTAAGACAAGATGTTAACGAAGCACACTTTCTTGAAGTCTTGTTAGGAAGACTTTCAATACATGGACCAGATTATACTTGTACGATATGGTCAAAAAGACTAATCACCAGTTCTGATACCATTGATGAGACTTTTTTAGGGAGGATACAACACAAAAATGAGATCTGAGTCCAACTACAAATGAAATTAACACTACTTCCAACCAAAAACCTTAAGACAATGAATTTATGAGTCTTCATCTTGATATAATACTCAACTTTTTCATTTTTACCTAATGTGGAATCTAGACTCATACTAGCATTCTCAACATCGACCGTGGTCAAAAACAAAAACGAGTCTTCTTAAGTCAAACGTGTTACTAAGTCAACTTAGACTTAAGGGTAGAGCCAGGTTATCCAAATATTTTAAAAATAAAATTTTCCCTCAACAAAAGTTAAATTGTTTTATATAAAAAAATTGAAATCAACCTAAATGAATAATTTATACTTGAAAAATGGTAAATCTTCCCAATTTATCACAATAAAAAATTACAACATCTCTAGCATAAGAGTGTGTGGTAAGTTTCGGCTGTTGTTCTACATTTATTTTATGATAATCTAATTTGTTTTTCAGCATCTTATCTATGGATTTATGTCTTCAAACTAACTAACTAAGATTATACATGCAAAAATTACAAAATAAATTGGAAATTCAATGAAGAATTTCTCCCAACGGTGCTATAATAGTAGTTCGAGTTCGGATGATAATCCGAGTAGGCGGAAGACACAAAAAAAATTTAGATTTTTAATAAACCAAACTTCTCAAAACTTTGGATTCTATGTATTTTCGGGAGTCTATGCGTTTTTGGTAGACCGAGATTATATTGGTGAACAATGATTTTAACATCTTGATACCTTAAAGTAATATGCATTAGGTAAACAATTAAATGATTAAGTATTAATAATGTATTAGGACAACATAGACACACTTAAACAAAGTGTATTAGTTAAACAATTAAATGATTAAATATTAATAATGTATTGGAATGGGACAATTTAGACACTTACTATGTATTTGGTCATATGTTAGAAAATCGATTTTAGCTTAATCGGAAAAACTAATATTACTTGCACGTAAATTTTTTAGTTCTAAATTGATTTTAAAAACAAACATACACCAATTATCACTACAACAAAAATAATTTTTATCGGAAGTTATTTATGACATTCTAAGGAGTTTTAATCCCCACTAAAGGAGTTACCAGAGGTTTCTTTTTTTCCTAGAAAAACTAGCGTAGTTAATAGATTATCAGCGGTTTTGATTAACCCCTGGTAAAGTAGCACTTACCGGTGGTTTTGAAACCCCTGGTATTTACCGGCGGTTTTGAAACCCCTGGTAATTACCGGCGGTTTTGAAACCCCTGGTATTTATCAGCAGTTTGAAATCCCTGGTAATTATCGGCAGTTTTGAAATTCCTTGTATTTACATGCGATTTTGAAATTATTGGTAATTATCGACGATTTTAAATCCTTTATACTGTATAATAGTACTGAAAGTTCCTTTTTCACCCATGCAATGCAATTCATTATACATTCATGTTTTTACTTATTTTTCAAATTCCCTTAATTTTATTTGTTACACTTTTTTAATGCATATAATTCATAAAACATATGATAAGCAAAATTTCTAACATTTTTACATTTGTTTATAACTAGATATAACACTCATAAAACAAGGAACATTTCTATAAGTTTAAGGTAAATAATAAAATTCAAACATTCAAACTAGTAAAATATTACAATATCAATTCAAACATAATGAAAGTTTAATAAAATTCTTCAACTATCAATCTTGAGTTGAATATTTTATTTCTTGATTAGGAATACTCCCTTGATCAGATACCTAACATAAAAAATAATCATAATTAGTAACATCCTTTACCGTATAAAAAATAACATTTACACACAAAAAATACTCTTTTGTTATATGTAGAATTTTCTCAAGTGGAAGTGAAAAGAGAGAATTACAGCAAATATTAGTAATGATTGTCGAGAATTTCAACTAATATATCTAATACTTTATAGTATTGTAACGTTAAAAAAGAAGTACCTCTTATATGGCCTTGTCCTTGAGAGCCTCAATTGCCCTTAAAGCTTTGATTTCACCCTGAGAAGTCGCTACTTCCTTATCTTTCTCTGCAATGATGATCAAACACGATTATTAAAATATAAATTTAAGAGAACCAAATATATCCAAAACAAATTTAATCACATGACCTTTCATATGATACCTTATACGTAACTTACTTTTTCATATATATATATATATATATATATACCAAGCACGTTTATTTAAGTTTTATATTTGTAAAATTGATACTTGAAAGTTTTCCAAGTTTATCACTTTCAAACAAGTAGTTTTCAGAGTAGAATTTATAATGCAAACGTGTTTGGCATACTATTACAATCAGACACCAGATAAGTTAATTCTGAAGCTCTAAAATTTTACATTATACATTTGTAGATCATATTATAGTCCTGATTCTTTCTTGAAGTTACCTGTGACAAGTCATCAAACACACTCTTAATTTAGGAATATTTGTAATACTTGTTTAAAAATTATAAATAAAATACAAAATCATGTTTCACTGAATATTTATGGTTAAATTTGAATCTCAATATTTAACGTCAACAAATTTTGATAAAGCATACTTATTCGCTTAACATACATCAAAAGGGTAAATATAAGATAACAGAAAAAACAAAAAAAGAGAGAGCATCTCAATTAATAATTTAGAGGTAAGGAGGAAGACACTATTCTTTTAAAGTCATATCCTTATAGGAATAGTTGGTGTAAGGAATTTATTATAATATGTGGAAATGATTACTAAAAATAGTGGAAAAAAGTTTGTTGGTAAAAAACACTTCTGGATGTGATACTTTTGAGTAAACCTTTTTTGAGGTTTAGAGATGTTGCCCTTAGTTGTATGGTTAAAATATCTTTTTGGTTCCAATTTTCGTCAATTTTTTTTAAATAGGTCTCAATTTTCATCAACTTTTTTCAAATAGGTCTCAATTTTCGTCAAATTTTTTCAAATAGGTCACAATTTTCGCGGGGTGCTCAAATAGGTCCTAATTTTGGTCAATTTGATTCAATTAGGTCCTAATTGGGTAACGCCGTTTAAATTGATAACGTTTCATTGTACAGTTGCCTTTTCCTTGCTACGTGTCCGTGTTTCTTTACAATGAGGTGGTTAATTAGTGGGTTAAACACATTAAGTTTTTAATTAAATGCAAATAATGAAAATTAAAAAATAAAGTCTTGGGGTTTATAAAAAGTCGAAGAAGCCATCTCGTATGTGACCTTGCTCATGGTTGGAACGTTGAAGCTTTGTTGCAGCTATGTCTCGGACCCAATCATCTTCTTCATACTGTAATAACTGCGTGCAGCGTAGTGTTCCCTCTTCTCGCACCCAAGCTTTAAGACCTATTTGTGATTGTGGGGAAGCTGCAGTTCTGAGGACAACAAGAACTCCGAGAAATGTGGGTAGAAAGTTTTGGGGTTGTGCTAACTACAAGGTAAGATTGATTTAATTGCTATTATTCTGGGTATGTCTGATTTAATGAATCTTTTATGTATTTTCTGTTCACCAACAACGCTAGAGTGAAGGTGGTGGTGTTTGCTGCAATTTTTTTAAATGGTGGTATGAAGACGTTGATGAAGAAAAAGAAGTTATTATTGTGAACCAAAACATGAAGATAGAAGATCTCGAAAATGTAGTTAGGGCTCTGAAAAAAATGGTTTATTGTATTAGCAGTAGTGGTTAGTATTGTTGGGTTGATAAACGTTGTGATGTTGGCGTTGATGCTGAAAGATTGACAGAAAAGGGTTGTAATTGTGAAGGTAATGATGTACGAAGTTTCCAAAATTATGAATGAATTAAGTTATTTATGTTCAATCAGGTCCTCAATTGTGTTAGTTTTGTTCAAATAGGTCCCTACTTTTGTAATTAATGTTCAAATAGGTCCCAAAAATTTGTAATTAATGTTCAAATAGGTTCCAAAATTCTAAAAAAATTGTTTAATTAGATTGTATACTGGATAAAATTTTCCTATTTAATAATGTTTTCAATAGAATAAATTGCATTGTAACTCGTATAAGAATGTCAGTACTAATAAAATTTTAATTGATAAATAACCAAAATCCTCATAATTGTGATTAAACAAGTTGTTCTCCTTCACCATAATCTTGAATTAACCAACTTACAAAATGAAAAAATCTGTGATCCAATTGATCCAAAAATGGCTAATGAATTTTACAAAATAACAGCCATCAAAATTCAAACTTAAAGACCAGATTACATAAACAGTAAAAGGTCGCTTAAACAAGTTTTTCAGACTGCACAATTGGTTAGTTCTTGACATGGCTGGATTGGTTGTGGAGGAGCAGAAGTTGGTTCCTGAGATGGCTGGGTTGGTTGTGGAGTAGCAGAAGTTGGTTCCTGAGATGGCTGGGTTGGTTATGGAGGACCATCAGTTGGCTGTGAGGACTGTCCTTGTGTAGGCAGTTGTGGGCAATGTCTTCTATTGTGCCCCAGTTCACGACAAACTCTGCATCTTTTTCTATGGCCACCTTTTCGTAATTACATGTCATCTTTCCTCAACTCCCATTGTTCCAACCTTCTCTTTTTCTTGGGTCGCCCAGGCATAATCCTTTTATGTGGAGGCATGACATCTGGGAAATCAGTGGTGGGCCACATGTTTTGTCCATTGATAGGGTAGATAATGGAGTTGTACATCTCTTCAAAACTTGATTTCCTGAAACATAGGGGGATATAATCTTCTGCATTCAAGTTCAAGAACCTGATGGCAGCAAGTGCATGGCAGCACGGGATGCCAGTTATCATCCACTTCCTGCAGCTGCAATCTTGGGTGTCTAGGTTTACAACATACTTGTCACCTACCACTGATAGGTGTGCAACTTCAAATACTTTCCCCCCAGCACAACTACATTACAATTCATATACACATATCATATTCTACAGTAGAAATCATCAACACAGATCAGGTTATACATCAACAACACTTAAATAAATCATACCTTGGGATCCAATATCTAGTTTTTTTGGATTCTTCTTGTAGTTTGCTGTTAATTTTAGGACAGATTTGCCCTTCCATTTTTTCCAGCTTTTGTCTTTTAGATTGCCATCTCTTCATCATGTATATTCGTATGTCTTCCAACATTGAGATAACATGCTTGCTTCTAGCATCAACAAGCACACTGTTAAATGCCTCTGTCATGTTATTTACTACTATGTCAGTGACAGCATTCCTAGTGAATCTTGATCTGGACCAAAACCTGTGTATTAACAAACATTAATTATGATAAGTCAGTTTTGATATTAAATAGTATAAAATAAATGAGATTTCAATACATACCTAGGTGGTATAGCAATGAGGTACTTGAAAGCATCCTTATTCTCCTTTTTTATATCTCTCATTACCCTTTTCCCAAGCCACAAGGTGTGTCACAGTTGATGCCTTCCACATTAAGTTCTTCAACTTCTGGCTACCAAACCGTTTTCTGAAATTAGAGTACAAATGCCTCATACAAAATCGTTGCTCTGCACCAGGTAATAACTCCTGAATTGCAGGCAACAAACCCTGTTTCACAGCAGTAATATGCATTAAAATTAATACAATAGATGGCTATAAAATGATAAATGTGAATAAAAATAATTGCATGAACATATACAAACCTTTTGTTGATCTGACATAAATGTACATGCCCCCACAGACTTCAGGTCCTCCTAGATCATCCACTAGGATTTCCAAAAACCATTTCCAAGTCTCTTTGTTCTCTACCTCCACAATGGCGTATGCTAGAGGAAGCATATGGTCGTTAGCATCCCTGGCCACTGTAGTTAGCAACTCGCCCCATATTTCCCTTTGAGGAAGCAACCATCTAACCCAATAAAGGTGCGACAAAGCACAAAAGCATCTTTGCATGCTTTGAAACATGTGTAAAACCTACCAAATACAGACTCACCTTGCATTTCATCCACTTTAACTTTGACTGTGCTACCTGGATTGCATCTCAAAATTTCATAAGCATAATCATGTATTCTTCGAAACTGTTCTTTGAATGACCCTTCCACTTGGTCTGAAGCTAAGGATTTTGCCCTACGAGCCATAGTCACTGAAATACTTGTATTCCACTTCCTCAACCCTTTTTCTCGCACATCCTTAATCTTGAATTTAGGATTTTCTATCAAAGATTTCTCTACCTTCTTACGCAGCCATTTTGCACTCATAATCTTAAGTTTAAACTCCCTAGAACAGTTATGCCTATCAACCACTTTTCTTAGTTGCCATGTCTTGCGTAATGGAATATATGCAGCAGATGCGGACCATTCACATTTTCCTTGTGCCCCCATACATTTCACCCTCACTCTTTGTTTATCATTTTTAACCCATCTTATGTTTCTACCAGAATGAACTGCATAAGTTATTATGGCTTCTTGGAAATGTTCCTTATCTATGAAATTTGTGCCCACATCCCACCTATAGTCAGCCATGGAATTGGGCATGACAAATGTCCCAAAAGGACCACAGCTGCCCCCTTCATCACCTGAACTTTCATCAACACAACCTTCATCATCACTTTCATTAAGACTAAGGAGGTCATCTGATTGCCATTCATCTCCTGTTGTCTCTCTATCCGAAATTACATAATTACCATCTTCCTCACTGTCACTGTATTCCTCTTCCTCACTTTCATTCTCTTTTTCAATATGTTCCACCTGGTTAGACTCTTGCTGATTATTCACCTCCACACTCCCTTCAAACAAATTATGATCACCATTGTCCAAACTGATCTAGACATCAACAAGTCCCTCATCCTCATGTTGAACTCCTTCCTCACCCCTTAAGTGAGATTGCACCTCACATTCACTTAAACCATCACCCCCCATCTGCACTTCAACCTGAACCTCATGAACCTCCTCCTCAACCTCCATATTAACCTCCTCATGAACCTCCTCATTAACCTCCTCCTCAACCTCATTTTCAACCTCCGCCTCAACCTCCTTTTGGACCTCCTCCTCAACCTCATGTACCTCCTTCTCAACCTCCTGTACCTTCGCATTTATGTGACTGTCCTCTCCACTCTCTAACTCAGCCCCACAAAGCAAACCCTGTCGATCCTCTAAGTCATTTTCCACAACTTCTGCTTCAGATATACCATGCACAACAAACATATGAACCTGGCCATAGTGTTTGGCAATGTGCATCATATTTATTGCACTTTTGTCATCCTCCAACTTATACATGGCATTCTCTATTGCATACCATAACTCCTTAATATTAACATACCCCATTTCCCTTATTTCCCCTACCACCTCAAAATAACTCCACCTGTTTGGGTCACAACCCCAAACAGTGGTTTCCCCACCTATGTAATTAATAGGACCAAACTGTTTAAAAAGTCCACCATGGTGGACCACAACTTCGAAAGTGTCATCACACATTACACACCACTTTTTCAAACAAGTGATATCTGGCAAATATAAAAAACATTTGTAAGCAGGGTCCACAAACACATTTAATATGGCATAAAACATTTGAAACAACACACCCAAGGTCCACGAACAAAAAAGGGACCACAACTTTCAAACAAACCGCATCGACACTGACAAAGCACGCACACAACCGCAATCCACTAACAAAGATGTTCAGGACAAACGAGTGGGACACTACAACGAAAATTAGAATGCCATACAATAGCAGACAATGACAATACAATAGCACAATAAAACAAACAGAACCGCTTTCGAAAAAAACACCAAGCCAATCGCAAACGACCAAAAACAAAATCGCAAACGACCAAAAACCAAAAACGAAATCGAAACCGCTAACGCAATAGAAAACCTAACCTAGTATCGATATCTGCGATGAATTGACGATGATCCCGTAGCAATTGCACACCACAAATGAAGTAAATTTCCTTTTCAATCTTTCCCCCAAATTTGAGCGCAGGTAACCTAAATCGCCAATTCCTTCAGCACAAACCTAAACATGTTTAACCTCTTTTACTTTTTAATCGCGCTGCAATTTCTTTTTTATTTACCTTTCTTTCATCTTTTTTTTTTCGTTAAATCCTCTTAATTAAAGACTTAATGTGTTTAACCCCCTAATTAACCATCTCATTATAAAGAAAAACTGACACGTAAGATTAGTAAATGGACACGTAGCAAAGGAAAGCCAATTGTACATTGAAACATTATCAATTTAAACGGCGTTAACCAATTAGGACCTAATTGAATCAAATTGACCAAAATTAGGACCTATTTGAGCACCCCACGAAAATTGGGACCTATTTGAAAAAAGTTGACGAAAACTGGAACCAAAAAAGTATTTTAACAAAAAAAATGAAAGTTTTTGCATGTTTCTCAACAATTAAAGGTGCAGGGTTTTATATATTCAATGGTTACAAGAGTTTAAAATGTTTGTTTCATTTTCTAATGGTTAAATACGAGGTAACAAATATGAATAGAGTTTCTGAAAAATTATGATTTCAATTCAAGTATTATATGAGTATATATATATATATATATATATATATATATATAATATTTTCCTTTTTTTATTTTTTCCATTAGTATTAGTAGAATTTGAAATGAAGAAATAGTTAACAAAGTTATTTAAATAATTTAAGTATTTACATAGAAAGAATTAGTTTATTTATAAATTGTTTTACAATTTTTTCTTATTTTTTATTTTAAATTTATGATTAAGTTAATTTTATTTATAAAAAATTCCATTCCATATTGTTTGTCTAAAAGCATTTATAAAAACGTGGTCAAATACTATCTAAATGTATCATAAAAAAATAATTTTATTTATATTTTGATATTTAAAATTAAAAAATATAATAGCAAATTATTATTTTTAAACATTCCATCCTTCTGAACTAAACAGGTAAAAGAGAGGATCTTCTCCATCCTTGTATTAAAATCCTCATCTTAAAATTCAACATAATATTATATTTAATTAAAATCTCTTTTAACTAAATAATTCCTCATAGCAATAAAGCAGTGCGAACTGTAAAAACTAAAATATTTTATTTATGTGTATCACAATAAAAAAATATTAAAATAGTCAACAGATGAAATACGTCAAGCCTATAATAATTCATTTTAAATAGCATCACATGGTTTGTGCATGTGAATATAAAATTATGAGTCCCATCATGATGCCGTGAGCAAACTAATCATTGATACATGTTGAAACTAGTAAAAATATTAAATTAAGTACAACGTTAAATATTTTAATAAAATACTATTATTATTAGGACTCATTTTATTAATCTCAAATAACAATTTAATATTTTTTTTCTTTTTTATGAATTTAATAGTTATTCATTATTTATTTAGTTAGTATACAAATAATTATTCATTCTATGAATTTGTACGTAACTTTATATAGATCACTATTTTTTTTATTCAATCAAATTTGTTAAACTATAAAATAATTTTTATAAAAGCAATTATAAAAGTATATAATTTGTATTATTTTTTATTATTAAATAATTTTTATTATAAATAATTTTTTAAATTTAATAAAATAATTATTAAAATAATAAAATAAATAAATTTTTATTGACATCATTAAAAACTACAAATAAAAATATAATTATCCCAGTTTAAAATAACATTTACTTGGAAGAAGTATAACTGAATAAATATATTATTTTATTTTGTTACCTTTATTTTAATGTTTAATTGATTGCAATGCAATAATATTTATATTTTAGGTTAAAATTTTTATTTTTATTTTAGTTGTGTCAATTCAGTTAATATTTTTCAGGTATTAATTTTTATCAATTTTATTCAATTTAGTCTTTTTTTTCTAGCTGTTCACATAATTAATCTTAATGAATAGTGATCATCACGTCACTTAGTGATTTTTTCTATTTTTTCTTTATTTTGTAGAGAATTTTTGCCTGTCAATTCATCACTGTGTCACGTGTTAGAGTCAATAGTGACCGTCACATGTCAATCATTAAACTGTGTCTACGCACAGGTTGATATTTATTTGTGTTTTTTATGTTAGTAAATATATATTGTATTAAGAAGAATTTAAAGGTCGAGAAAATAAATAAATAATTATTTTTAAATTTACAATTAAGTGTTGAATAAAATCATCGTAAAAAAATGATTTATATATTTAATTATTGTATGAAGAAACTCGTCTATTATATATTGTAAGACTTCTCGTCTAATCAATGTATAAATATACTTGTCTAATGAGTGTTTTTAGACTCATCTAATTAGTATATTAATAAAGTAGTCTTTTGTGTATTAGTATATTCTCTGTTGGATTTTTTTTTGTGTTGTTTCTCTAGTGTGTCTTCAAAATACACTAATGACCACTGATTTTAAAATTTTAAAATATATTAAAAAGGTTTTTTAAAGTACCAATACAATATAATTTCAATACAATATAATTTTAATGTTCAACAAAGGATAACATAAAAAAACTTAGAAGAGAATATGGATTTTGTATGAGCTGGCTCATTTAATTCTTTTTTATATCTCTAATCGTGTATGAGCAAACTCTTGTAATGCGTATTACTAAACTTGTATATTTAGTGTAAGGACAAACTTGTCTAATATGTATCACAAAAGTGGTTTAATCGTTTAGTTAACAAAGTCATATATTTTTATTAATAAAATTTTAAAATATATTAAAAAGGTTTTTTAAAGTACCAATACAATATAATTTTAATGTTCAACAAAGGATAACATCAAAAAATTTAGAAGAGAATATGGACTCTGTATGAACTGGCTCATTTAATTCTTTTTAATATCTCTAATCGTGTATGAGCAAACTCTGGTAATGCGTATTACTAAACTCATATATTTAGTGTAAGAACAAACTTGTCTAATATGTATCACAAAAATGGTTTAATGGTTTAGTAAACAAAGTCATATATTTTTATTAATAAACTCATCTAAATTGTGTATGAATAGGTTTATCTATATCTATTGTTAGACTCGTCTAATCACTGTATGAATATTCTTGTATAATGTGTGATGTTAGACTTTTATATTTAGTTTTTAATGATGTCAATAAAAACTAAAAATAAATATTCTTGTATAATAGTTTGTATTTGGATTGTATTAAAGTTTATTTAGATTTTAATTAGAATTACAATTTAGTTTTGATTGAAAGAAAAATAAAAAATAATATTTTTTTTAGTTAAGTGAACCCGTGAGCCAATCCGTTTGACTTGTCAACTGATTCGAATTTTTTTAACTCGCTAAAAAGTGAGTCGGATTGGATTGGCTCATTAAATCATCAACCCGTGGTGGGTCAAGTTAGGTCGGGCCGGATTACCCATTTTGACAGCTCTAATAAAAACGACAAAATGAAATCTTGCTTACTAATTTATTAAAACTTGTTCAATATATAAATTACAATTTCTCATCATATAAATGGAAACAACACAATATTTAATAATAATAAAAGAAAATGAAATATATGGTATTCTATTAATGTAAATAATAGTAAAAGATATATAATATCTTTATCATTAAATGATTTTTATCCAATAAGTACCAATGCTTTTCATTTATTTTAAATATTTTATTTTAAATTAAACAACTATTTTACATAATAAAATATTTATTAATTCTTGAAATATTTTTTTGAATAAATTAAACTATATAAAAAATAAACACAATGCAATAAATATTAAAAGCACTATAGTAATTAAATGCGTTTTTGATATTGAAATAAATAATAATAAATAAAAATAAAAATGGAATTTGTTTTTTTAAATAATTTTTTAAATTAAGCTACTTTTATAGTAACTTTTGGACATGAAGTTTTGAAATATTTATTAATTATTGAAATTAAATTTTGCTTAAATTAAACTATATAAAATCAAACATAATCTATTAAATATTAAAAATATTGTAGTAATAATATGTGTTTTCAATAAATAAAATAAAACTAAAACTAATCATATATTGTGAAACATTTTTTAATTATTGAAATGAAACTTTTTCTAAATTAAACTATATAAAAGTTAATCATAATTCAATAAATATTAAAAGTATTATAGTAATTATATGTTGTTTTAATAATAAAATAATTAGAAGAATTAAAATAAAACTACAAATAATTAAAATATAAAATAATAATAAAAAACACTTCTAATTAAAATAGTTATTTGGAAATATAATTTTTCACATAATAAAATAGTATATTACTAATTATTTTTATAGGTTTTTTGGATATATAATTTTCACATAATAAAATAGTTATCAATACTTATATAATAAAAAATATATTGAAATATAAAACAGAAATTAAAAAATACATATAATTAAAATACTAATCACTAATAAATTAGTTTATAAGGTATTATCGACGATATATATTTAAAAATAATTTAATTTTTTAGATAAAGAAATTAAAAGATTGTTACCATAAAGAAAAGTGAAGTAAATAGAAAAAAGAATCACAAGAAAATAAGAGAGTGTTTGTGTCACATAAAGAAAGTAGTTATTGGAGAAAGAAAAATGAAAAATGAAAATAAAAAATTTAGTTTTTTATTTTTAAAAAGTAAATAATATAAAAATGACCAAATAATTATAATTGTGTATATGTGTCAATAAAAACAAACAGATAGTGTAGTAATTTTGATAGTATCTTCTTTTCTCGTTTCTCAATATATAATAGATATAATATATATTTGGTCCCTATATTAATTATTTTTATTCAATTAATCCCAATTTTTTATTTTAAAATGGAGTAATTTTGTGTCCTCTCCAACATCCAACTTGGGACCAAATTTAATTTTTATATAAATGTTAGGTTAAATGACACAATTAGTCCATATTTTTGTTAAGTTTTATCAATTTAGTCCAAATATTGTTTTTTTGTTTAATCAGGTCCTAATTTTTATCAGTTTTGTTCAAATTTGGTCTTTTTTGCTGATTCCGTTTAAAGAATTAACAGTGATGAACAATGATTCTCATGTATCAATTTGTGTGTTTTTTTTATTTCTTTTTATTGTCCACGTGTCAGTCCAATAATGTGTCACATGTTAGAGTTCATATTTTATGTTTAATTTGGTCTTTATATTCGTTATTTTTGTTCTTTGTTCCCCTCCAAACTTAGACCAAATTTAATTTTTATATAAATGTTATAATGATGTTTTTATTAAAATTTAAATTTTTATTAAATATTTTTGGTGTAGGATTACAGTTAGTCAAAAATTTTAAATCAATGATATTAATCCTTTTCATTCTAATTTTAAACTAAATTGAATTTTCACCTTGAGCTCATTGAATTTTCACAAAAAAAAAAATCATCCAACTAGGGTCTCACTCACTTAGTGAATAAGGTCACAAGGAGCTTATTTAACAAACTCACCCAACAAACCCTTGTCACCCATTGAGTAAGACCACTCTTGCTCTTTATATTTCTTGAAAAACACTTTCGTCCAAGGATCAATGCTTGTATAGCGAGTCTACATAATCATTATAGACGGATTTGATATATCAACTTACCAAGGGAAATGGATAATTATACTTATTTATCATGTTAAAATACTTACCTTTTAACTCAAAAACCACCTTGGTTGTAACCACTTATCAAACTCGTAGATCAAATTCGAAAAATCATATTGCAAAATCCACATACAACTCAATTCAAAAATAACACTTGAAATTTAATATTTCTAGTAGTCATAATATAACAATGTAATCATCATAGCTACTCTACTCTCAATTACACATTTTAAGTATTATTTAATTTACTAGCTTCCCTTACCTTGTTATCAACAATCTAGCAGACAAGTGCTCCACAGAGTTCAACCTTCACATGGTACTCTGATAGTACAAAAAAAAATAGATCAATTATTTGAACACACTCCCATAACCAAAACAAACAAAGATTCACTTTGAGTTACCTAAAGTCACAAATAAGTACTAAAAGGTCACATGCAACGGAATCAAGATTGACTTAGAAAAAAGAGTAGACGGTGAACTTATTCTAATCACACTTTTGATATAATGATTGCGTTACTCTCTACACCAAGAATCTCGAGGTGAGTTTTGATCTTCAAAGAGACGAATAATGAAATCAACAATCTAGAAAGAGTGCAGAGGAAAATTGTAGAGTAAAAGTTGTAGAGATATGATGAGTTTTATAAAATGAACTAGATTAATATAAATTTATATTTAAAATAGTTAATTATTTTAAAATTATGTTGATAAAGTTAAGAAAGATATTTAAAACGTTGTAGGTTTATTTACAATATAAAATTTAAAATGTTTATTTAAATTATTATATAATGATTTAGAAATATAATAATAATTATTAAGTTACATGGTACTTGGTTTTTTTAATATTAATATAATGTTAATAATTTAAGTATATATGAATATAAATTTAGTTATAAATTCATAATTATATTTATTAATAGATTGTTAGAGGATTAATTTTTTATTTTTAATATAAAAATCTTATAGTTTATTTTTATGAATATTTTTATTTTTTATAAAAGGAGATTGTAAAGAAGTGGGAAATAAAGATTATTATTATATATTTGGTAAACTATACTAGGAAACCAGCTTGTAAAGTGAGGATAGGCTCTAACCTAATTCTGATACCGTGTTAGAAGCGAACTTTAAACCTAACTCAACCCTACAAAATCGACTTGTAAGATGAGATTTGCACCTTACTTATATATTTGAATTGGCCTATTTGATATGAGACTTCCAACAAACTAAACTAACTCTCTTAAATGAATTATAGTTTCGATTCAATTATCAATAAAATACATGTTATTTTATTTGTATTATGGTTTCATGGTATATTTTATTAGTTTTAGAGAAATTTTCATGACAGTTCTTAACATATATTTATATTGTAAATAATATCATTATATCAACATAAATATTACAGTATTAAGTAATATATATATATATATATATATATATATATATATATAATTTATTAAAAAATTCAAACAAACTCTTTTAATCAACAAATTTATTATAATCTAAGTAAGTTTTTTAACAAAATTCTATAAATATAAATTTATATTAAGATTGATATGTTTAAATTTGTTGTAAATCATTAAATTTAGGTTAAATATACATTTGATCTCTATTTTTGTTATTTTTATTCAATTTGGTCTTCATTTTCGTTTTATGTTCAATAAAGTCTTGATTTTCGTCAATTTTTGGTCAATTTGGTCACTTTGACTAACGGTGTTTAAATAGTTAACTTTTTAATAGTACATGTCACGTGTCAGTTCCTTGTTTTTCCCATTTTTTTAAAAATTTAAATTTTTTCTTAATTTCAAAAAAATTGTCCATGTGTCAAGTCATAATTGTGCCACGTGTTAATGCTAGTGTCACTTGTCAGTTTGTGTTTGTATTATTTCTTTTTGTTCAATTTAGTCTCGATATTCATTATTTTTGTTCAATTTAATACATATATTCGTTATTTTTATTTAATTTAGTCCTAATTTTTGTTAAAATAGAACAATTTAATTTTTAAAATTGTCATTATTATTAGTTATTTTTGAAATTCAATTATAAATTATTATATTTCATTATAATAAATTGAATATAATTCTTAAATTCAATTGTTAAATAGAATATAGTTATTTAAAATTTTATTAAAATATAATTATTAAAATTTTAAAAAATATATTAACATTTGTAAAATTGATATTTAAACTAAAATATTTAATATTTTTATTGCATTTTAGATATAAAATCTAAAATATTTTATATTTAAATTTTAATTTTACAAATATTAGTTTACTTTTCTAAAATATTTTGAATATTTAAATTTTTTTAAAATATCAATTTTAAAAGTATTTTAGAATATAAATATTAGAAAAAAATTTAATAATTATATTTTTATAATATTTTAAATAATTATATTCTATTTAGTAATTAAATATAAAATTTTTATTCAATTTATAATGAAGTTTAATTTATAATTGAATTTAAAAAATAATTAATAAAAATGTCAAATTTAGAAAAAATTAATATATAATTTATATAAAAGATATTAAATTTGGTGTTAATTTGAAATGGACGAAATTGATTTATTTTAAAAAAAATTGAAACTAAATTGAACAAAAATAACAAATATAGGGACTAAATGGATCAAAACAAATTAACACAAACACAAAGTGACAAGTGGCACTAGTATTGACACGTGACACAATTGTGACTTGACATATGGATAATTTTTTTAAAATTAAAAATTTTATAAAAATTTAATTATTTTAAAAAATTAAATTTATTTTAAAAAAATTAAAAAATCAGGAGTTGACATGTGACATGTATTGTTAAAAAACATTAACTATTTAAACATCGTTTGTGAGAAGAACCAAATTAACCAAAATTTGACGAAAATGAGAACTTAATTGAATGTAAAATAAAAATGATGATCAAATTAAATAAAAATAACGAAAATAAGAATAAATGTATATGTAAACCTTAAATTTATTAATATTAATAAGTGTGCATGTGTTATAAGCGTGCATGTGCCAGTTCAGGAGAAATGAGATTGGAGAATTATAAACCACTAAAAGAAATCTTTTGTAATTTTGAATATAAAGAAACATCATATTTATAGTAAGTGTTTTCTATTTAAAATAATCTGAAACAAATATTGAGTTACTCTGTGCAAAAGTATTTTGTTTTCTATATGTAAGATTTGAACAAATTAAGCATAGCGAAGTTTAAGGACGACCTTAGTAGATTCTATTTTAGGTTAAATATATTTTTTTGTTATTTAATATTTAACGAAAATTTAAATTAATCTTTCTTTAAAATTTTAATCTAATTTAATCTCAAATTTTAAAAATATTTAGATTTAGTTATTTTAACTTAATTTTGTTAAATTTATTTACGTTCCAAATATATCTCATGATAGTATTTGAGTTATTTTTACCGTTTGACATATTTTCAGCTAAGAAACATATCTGAAACATCAAATAAACTTAATAAAATTTGGTTAAAAATATTAAATACACACATTTTCTAAAATGGAACATTGGACAAAATTTTTGAAAATGAACTAATTCTAATTTTTACTAAAATTTAAGAGATAAAAAATATATTTAACTCTTCTTCTATCAGTTCAAGTATTAGAACTCCTCCAATGTAATTCTCGCCGCTTTTCTTTTTTGTAAGATTTAATAAAATTTTTAACTCGATATTAATTATAATAATGTAATATTTTTTGTTTATTTTTAATTTAATCTAACTTTTATATTTTTTAAAGGATTTAGTATGATTTTTTAATTAGATTATTTTTAATTTAGTTTAGAAATTATGAAATAATATTTGTTAGTATAATTATTTATCCTTTTTACGTATTTATTATCTATTTCTTTTTTAATTCTAAACACATAAAAAGAATAAGACTGATCTAAAAAGATCACATTAATTCTTTATATTAAATAAAGATAAGTAAAACATAAATAAATAAGCACTTCAAATAAAAATAAAAGTGTTATAAAATAAAGGTAATAAGAGAGACAAAGGAGAGGAAGAATAGAGAATGAGAGAGTAGGGAGCAACTTCTGTTTTTATGTGTGTCTCATTACTGATAGGACGAGTCCTATTTATAGGT
>Ga0214542_1006706_pt1 | contig 20726 bp, 14 predicted proteins | sample CNSS1metaG_FD_160096 | JGI IMG/M metagenome (GOLD analysis project Ga0214542, IMG submission 160096) | Root nodule microbial communities from cowpea collected in UCLA plant growth center, Los Angeles, California, USA - CNSS1 | ecosystem: Host-associated > Plants > Roots > Nodule | place: USA...
AGTTTTTACTTATTAAAAATAAAAAAAAAAAAAAAAAAAAAATAATAATATATATATATATATATATATATTAAAAAAAATATTAGGTAAAAAAAATATTAATTTAAATTTTATTAAATAGGTGTGTGAAAAAAAAATATAAAAAAGAAAGAAGAAGAAGAGATAAGAAGATAAGAAGAAAAGATAAGAAGAAAAGAAAAAAAAAAGAAAAGATAAAAAAATATTTTATTTATTTTGACTCATATATTATTCTATTTACTTTCATTTAACTTATTTTCATTTATTATCCTCTTATATTTATTTTATTTAATCTCTAATTATACACTGATCCTGTTTATTTATTTTATTTAATCTTCAAATATGTATTGATCCTATTTATTTATTTTATTTTATTTCATTTATTTTCAGTTACGCACGGGTCCTATTTATTTATTTTATTTTATTTTATTTATTTCCAGTTACGCACGGGTCCTATTTATTTATTTTATTTTATTTATCTCAATTTACGCACTGGTCTCATTTATTTTATTTTATTTATCTCCAGTTACGCAATAGTCCTTTTTATTTATTTTATTTTATTTATTTCCAGTTACGCACTGGTCCTATTTATTTTATTTTATTTTATTTTATTTCTAGTTACGCACTGGTCCTAAATATTTATTTTATTTTATTTATCTCTAATTACACATAGATCGTATTTATTTATTTTATTTTATTTATCTCCAGTTATGCATTGGTCCTATTTATTTTGTTTTATTTATCTCCAGTTACGCACTAGTCCTATTTATTTATTTATTTTATTTTATTTGTCTCTAGTTACGCACTGGTCCTATTTATTTTGTTTTATTTATCTCCAGTTACGCACTAGTCCTATTTATTTATTTATTTTATTTTATTTGTCTCTAGTTACGCACTGGTCCTATTTATTTATTTTATTTTATTTATATCCAATTATGCATTGTACCTGTATATTTATTTCAATTAATATATTTCCAGTTACGCACTGGTCTCGTTTAATTTATATTTTTGTTATTATATTTATTTATAATGTTATAATCCTTATCTAATTATTTATTTAAAGTTCTTGCTTTGATTCTTATTTTATCATTATTTTATAATTAAAAATAAAAATAAATGTGAAGTGAAAGTAAATATTATTTTATTCAGTGAGCTTGAATAGAAGAAAATTGCATGTACATTTTATCGTTATTTTATATTCTTTGTGTATAGTTTATACAATGACATGAATTGATAGTCATCACATTTTATGACCTTTAAAATATCCAAGAGTATGCCAGTTAAGTAAGAGTTAAGTCTGGTTTCAATAAGTTGAGATTAAACCAGTGTCAAAGTGTTTGTATTTGGGAAGTCACAGTTTGGTACACTGTGGGATGAAAGGCATGGACCATGGTGGGGTCTAAGGAAGTTTTACCAAGTAGGTGAATATCTGGATAGTTCAGAATAACGCATTGGACTAGGATATTCATAGGCCAAACTTGGGACTACCCGATACCTGCTCGGCATCGCCAATGTTAGGTAGTGAGTATATATCTCTTTTGTGAGCCAATGAATGGCTAATATTCTCGAGAAAGAAATAATTATGATTGTACCCATGTTTTATGAGAAATACTCAACTACCTAATCACTTCCCAAAATAACTTTTGATGTTCAGATTGGATCATCAGAAGTGGAATATGGATCCATATGTATGGTAAAACAAGATCAAGTTTTGTGGTGTTAGGTCCAAATCTAAGCCCCTGGTGTTTGTATTGTTTGCTGAGTTTATTAAGATTAATATTTAAGGCTTATAAAGACCTCACTCCTTTCATATTTTTCTTTCATATGTACCTGTTGCATGAGCAGAAGAGGAACCTGCTCAATGAGAGTTGTTCGGGATATTATTGGTGGATCTTCTGAAGATTGACTCATGGATAATTTCTATTAATATCTTTAGGAGATATTAAAAATATAGATAAATCTTCTATTCTGATGTAGGACTCTTAATATTTTACAAATATATATTTTTGTAATATTTCTTGAACAATTATAAAGATGTAAACTATATATATGAATATGAAGTTATGTTATTATTAATGTTCTCTCAAGGAAAATTTTATGGTAAAAAAAAATTAATTTTGTATCTTTTTATAAAATAATAATTATTTAGTATAATAGTCAGGGCGTCACACTTAGCGCCAATTCACCACTTAGCGTTCGCACCTAAAATCACTTCGAGACCTGTAGAGGTCCTAGTGCTCGGGCACCGCTCAGCAAACACTTAGTGCCAATCATCTCGCATGTTTTCAGCACTCAGCGCTGATTTTGACGCTTAGCGCCACACCAGAAAGCAGCACATGTTTTGGTTTTTCTTGAGAAATCCGTTATCTGTTTTCATGACTCTACATGTCACTTCTATATGGATTTTTGGTTCAAAAATAGTTTTAAACCAAGGAAGGTAATACTAATTAGAGTTATGACTCAAGAATCCATTTTTCTCAATTTACCCCAAATTCAAACAATGCATTCACATCTCAATTCATTCAAAACATTAATCAATTCACCAAATCACAAAATTCAGGCTATCAATTCTAATTATACCACAATTATACAAAATAAAATCATCAAATTAATCAATTATTAGCTTTCCTTACCTTGTTTATCAAGTTTCAACCTCTTAAAACAGAAAAACCCCTTTTTTTCCGCTTAAGAACGTACCACTCAACCTACAAATCAAATTGACATGATTAGGGGACATCATTAGAACCAACAGAAAATCCAAAAGAAGACTTAGAAACCACAAGCGTCCTATAATGGATCACATGCAAACCTAAAAACATTTCACAGAAAAGAAGAACAGAAAATCAACTTACTCCGTGGAGAAAATTGATTAGGTAGAATTAGAGAGCGTTATGCAGGGATCACTTCAATAATCTTTGATCGTCAAACAAATGAACCGTAGAAAGAAGAGAGAGAATTTTTACAATCTTTTTCTAGAAAGATAGATAAATTTTAGATAATAAAATTCTTTTACAAAATTTCTATTTATATTTAAGCTTTTATTATTAAAATATTACTAAATTCTCATCGTTTAGAATACTCATCGTCCCTTAAAACAAAATATTTTAGGCTCTCGTATAAAGAGTATTCTGTATAGTCTCTTTACATTTCTTCTTAGAATTAAAATTTGATTTTAAATGCAATTAATAGCTTTCAGAATTTTGACGCATTTGTTCAATTTTTTTGTCAGAAAAATTAATATATATTAGTAATAGAGTACTTATAATATCATAATCCATTTACGTAATTTCATTTACTACTGAAACACTGAATTAAATTTACGAAGCAGTGCAACAATTAATGAAGGTGCACGATAATTATCTTCATTTCAAATTAGAAGTATAACTTTTGTCAAGTATCACTTAAAAAAAGAATTGAAGTGATGTCACTGCCAATATTTTCAAAAGTACCATTCACGGAAATCAAAGAGTGTGTAAATTACGTTAATCAATAACACATTACTTATGGACTGAATCAAGACTTCTAAGGTCACGAAAGCTTGGAACCAAATTGTCGGAAAAGGAAAATTTGAAAGAAAGGGTCCAAAATATTAAATTATCTTTCCGTAACTCGATACCAAACGTCAAGGGTACACCGACACCACACTCTAGACGCTTGAAAAGATAAAAAAGTTAGAAGGACCGAACAAAGTTAAGGAAAAAAAGAGAAAAATAGAAGAGAGAAGGTGTAGAAAGGATGCAACTCCTTGAAGATGCTAACAAGACGGACAGAATAGAAGAAGAGAGAATAAACACATAATGAAAAGTAGTTTTGATATTGCCAACAAAAAGCTTTTAAAAATAACATGCACAACAACTCAATAAAATCATTGAAAGAAACAAATGGACATTCATCAAATGAAACTCATACTACCCCTTCTCAAACCATAAATTTACTTCATTTCCATCACTAAGCTTGTATTCCCACCTAATTACACACCGCTCGCAATCACAAGTGCTCTTAATATTAACAAAAAACAACACAAATCTTTTGTAAAAGCCACTCAAATCCTACAAATCCCATCCAGCGGAAACTATAATAATACACTCCAAACACTCGATTTAATCCTTTCACCGACAACACTACAAATTGATGAAAGGATTTAAAAGTAAATTAAACCAAGTCAGTTTCATATGTGCACAAATTTTAATCTACTAAATCAACACAACGAATTAAATATGAAATTTGTCTTCCGGATCACTAAATTGATTTTTAAATATTTACCAAAATTAATAGAATAATAAAATTAATTTTCGAAACATTAAATAAATAACAAAAATCTGACATCATTCTATCTAAATCGACTATTTTCACGGTGCAAGACATCCTCGTGTGTATGATCAAGATCATCCAACTAAAACAGAATGATCAAATAATAAAGCACCGAAATTACTGCCAAACTGCAAAATCATTGTACGACAACAGAATATTTTCAAATTCAGAAATAGAATTGCGGAAAATAAAATAAAATAAAATACAAAATAGAAGAAGTATCGTGAGATCTGGAGACTGCTATTGATAATTCAGTTGTCCTCCTTTACTTTGATTAAGTGGCTGAGACCTAATGTTAGGGCTGATCTAGAGCTCATCGACGCCTGTATGCGGATACCCTAAACATCACCATATCACTTTCTAACAAAAAGGAGATTTTTTTTTTTCAAATTTTGACTCAACTCACTCGATCTAATTATTCGATAATGAGTTTTGTTGAATTGCGTTTAACACCCAAAAAAATAGTATAATTAAACTATTACTTCTTTGTGGTGATCTAGTAATATTTAATTTGCGTCCATGCGTATCTGACTTGGAAGGTCTACCTAATTATAAATTAAGTAAATCTTTTGAAATATTAAAGATATACAAAAATCACTACAACATTTCATCTCAATCAAATTATATACAAGGTGCTAGCAAATAATACTTCTTGCATATCAGACAAAAAAGATAACAATAAGAGTATTTAGATAATTAGATTGGTGGAGAATACCAAAAATCAATAAAAGATCAGAAGTCTACTACTTAAAAATAGATCAAATCATAAAGCACTGAAATTGCTCCAAAAGCGAAATCATTGTATGACAACAGAACAATTTAAAATGTAGAAATAGAACTCGGAAAATGAACAAAAAGCACAGTAAATTAAAGGACTACAAGTAAATATAGTTCATTCCTGCTTTATCTCACACAATATGTGTGCTCTGGAGAATATCCATAACTCACTTCTCTTCCTTCACTTTGGTTAACATGTGGCTGAGACCTAATGTTAGGGCTGACGTAGAGATCAAAGAGGCTTGTAGTATGCGCACACCCTGCAACAACACCAAAAGTTTATACAAAACAAATATATCAAAACATAATTTAACGACTATGTCAGACAACATATCAAATTTAAGGATGCATTATTTACAAAAAAACAAATTAAAAAAATATTATATGCCAAAAAATAAAATTAAAAAAGTGGAGTAGCATTTGACGGATCAGATGAAAAGCATACTCCTTTTATCATACTGCTCTTACCTCCTCCATGCCAATTCTAATCACTTTCTCCTTTAAGTCATCAACAGGAATATTCATACTGTTCAGCAAAGACATGACAGAAATGGAGGACGACGGCGTCACGACCAAATCATCTGTTGCCATATACGTTGTCGGTCCTTTAATATATGTTGTACCACCGTCACTTGTATCGGATAAGGGGTCCACAAACTCCCCAGCAACACAACTTTTAGGGTAAATGTTGCATATCTTCTCATGTATTGTTAGATAGCACATTCTTATTAGACTTCCATCTAAGTATAGCTCAACGTAACAATAACATTTGGGGACATCGTCCGACATGAAAGGGATCAATTTACCCATTTTAAACTGTAGGGCGAGCACAGGATCAACAAACTTATTTTTTACTTCCTTTGTGGTAAAATAATCTTCATCTAGATCAACCACACTCTTATACAATCCATCAACACTGCCAACACAAGAATACCCTTCCATCAAATGTACCGCTCCTCCTAAAGGAATAGTCAGTAGACTACAAAGAAAGTCTGCAAAATCTTCTTTTCCTTCCGCAAATATTATCTTCCCACTTGATTTTCTCTGAATTATCTTCACTGTGATTTTACCACTGTCATTTGCTTTCAAATAAGAAGGAGCGATTCTTTTGCTTGTATGTAATATCTCACTGGAAATTTTTTCTAAGAACAAATCTGTCAAAACTGTCCTTGAGCACAAACAACATTTCAATATATCCACAACCTAAAGATAGTAAAATTCGATACAAAAATCACAGCCTGAAGTCAGTCATTGAATAAACAATATTTTAAGATTATATGAAATGCAAAATTCAACAACCTGAATATACACAAACCTGATTCTTAGTTATATGCACCGTCATCTCGCTTACTGAAGACGTATTTTTTATTCCACTATCCTTTAGCACATTAACAATTTTATCAAATGAGGTTGGAAAACTTTCAGATCGTCCGTGATCATGAAACTGGCATTAGCCTTAACAAAACCATCAAAGATATTAGAGGTTTTAAAAGAAATTGGTTTTTCTAGCAATGTTCCACATCTGCATCTTTTATTTTTGAAAGTGCTAATCAACACTGGGTTTTGACGTCCACAGATGATCAAGTTGTTGCATACAAAATACTTTGCGGGTTCTGTGTCGTCAATGTTTATCTTTATACTCCCACAATAAGCTTCCCTTGAGTTTCTCGGACGCAGTAGCATTCCTTTGCACGTATGGGTGCGAAGACACGCTTCGTCAAGATTCTCAACACTTTGATAGAGCGAGTTGAGTGAGGCAACTTTAGGTGGCTGGACTTTAGACTCCTTGCGTACGAGTCTTGCAATGGTTCCTAATGGCAATGTTAAGAAGCTAAACAGAACATCCACAAAGTCCTTCCCTGCCTCGGCAAAGATAACTTTCCTTTCTTCTTTGAGCACCATAAGCTTCAAGGTAATACGTTTCTCAGTTCCATCGGCAGCCATTGTACCGGAAAAAAGAAAGAAAGAAGTAGCTAAACTTTTAGTTGTAAAATGCTTGAGTATCTCTTCTTTTGTTTTCACACAAGAGGTTTTCTAGGCATTTGATATAGTTATATTGGAAACGTAAAGACTCGTAATGTTCATTGATTGTAAAGAGATGCATAGAAAGAAAGCAAGCGAAGAGAATGATTACTGGACCAAGGGTTGGTCAAAAGAGACGGTAAATTTATTTTGAACTGTGTCCATCGCCTTTTCGCTTCCTAATATTGGAAATATGTTACCATCAATTATGAAGAGACAAGGTATAATGAAAGAGTTGTTCTAAGGAGAGGGAATCGAAGAGTTTCACTGTGAGTGGTAGAACATGCAGAGTCGAGAAGGAACATAAAAATTCTGTTTAATAATTCTGTTTATTACCTGAATTCAATTACGACAATTTTCTTTTATAATATAAGGAAATATATTTTAAATGATTTTGAAATATTAAATATAAGAAAATAAAAAAATAAAAAATTATTAAAAAAATGGAACTTAAAATTATATCAAAAAGTTATCAAAATTTAGTATTTAGAAAATATTTTCCTTTTCGATAACTGTGTCAACCAAACGTTTTTCTAATAATTGAATCATCGCTCTCATTATTAATATAGTTTCGTTTTTTTTATATTCAAAATATATTGATAAGATGGAGTACAAGGTGATTTTCTTCTTATAATTAAAGTTAATTTTAATGCAATCAACGGCTACACCTTTTGAGATCGGAACGGATTTGTTCATTAAAGTTTTTCTTAATCGAGAAGCATGTTGAAAATTTTAATTTCAATTTCATTGATTGAAATTCCATATTTTGTTCAATGAAATTTATTGTGAATTATTTTTGTTTAAACTCAGTCAAAAAAAATTCAATTTCAGTAAAATGACAATTTAAACTTATAAAATAGAGTAAATTACCACGAATACATGTAAAGAAAAAAAATTACATTCGCACATCCATATAACTTTGATTTTCTGAATAAATATAAAAAATATATTTTGAGTTTTTTTATTTGTATAAGTGAATTTAGAAAGAAGTAAAAAGTAATGCAAATTAAAATGTTTACGGAAAGAGTAAGATTTGATTAGCTTTCAGGATTAAATGTGTTTTTTTTCCCTTAACTTTAAGTAAAATTTATAATTAGTTTATTTATTTTAGACCAATTTAGTCCTTCATCTCTCGAAATACGTAAATTTTTAGTCATTTTATACTTTATCCAAGATGGACAATGTGTTAGTCATTGTGTTCAATTTTTTTCTATCTATATATGTTTCTATTTAAAAAGTTTAACATCAATTTCATATTATATTTATTTTATATGGGACCATATTACACATTAACATTTTACTTTTACAACGACTCGTGCATACACATTTCACTCTAAAATAATATGCATGAGTTTCCATTTAAAAATTTGAACATCAATTTCATGATGTATTTATTTTATACGGGACCATATTATACAATATACCTATATTTTACTTTAACAACAACCCATATATACTCTAACATAAAAAAATAATATTAAAATAATATTATTTACTCTTAATTAATTTATTATAAAAAATAATAATAATTAATTATTTAATTTTATTATATTATTTAAATATTGTATCATATTTTTTGTAGAATGGTTAGACCACCCCAGAAGTATTCTACAATATTAGTTAACTAGTTATTTGCTCATAAGAAAAAAAAAAATCTACATGTGTTTCTAAGTAAAAATTTTAACTTTCATGTTGTATTTTTTTTTTATGGGACCATGTCACACAATATGCCTACATTTTACTTTAACAACGATTTATATATACACATCTCATTCTAATATAGCATACATGTTTTGTATCTAGATGTGTTTCTATTTAAATATTTTAGCATCAATGTCATGTTGTATTTATTTTGTACAGGACCATATTACACAATATGTTTATATTTTACCTTAACGATGACCCGTGCATAAACATTTCATTTTAATATAATATACATGTTTTTATATCTACATATATTTCTATTTAAAATTTTTAATATCAATTTCATGTTATATTTATTTTATACGAGACTATATTACATAATATGTCAACATTTTACTTTAACAACGATTCATGAATATGTATTTCATTATCATATAATATACATGTGTTTATATATGATATATGTTTCTATTTAAAAATTTGAACATTAATTTCATTGTGTATTTATTTTATACAGGACCAGATTATACAATATACTTATATTTTTCTTAACAATAACCCATACATACTTTAACATAAAAAAATAATATTATTTACTCTTAATTAATTCATTATAAAAAAATAATAATTAATTAATTATTTTTTATTATATTACTTAAATATTATATTTATATATATAATAAAATATAATTATATAAATAAATAATTAATTTAAATATAACAATAATTATATAAATTTTCATAATCTAAATTATAAAAAAAAAAATCCACGGGTCTCATACTAGTAATATTTTTAAAACAACTATCAAACAAGACTTTTAACAGTAAAATATTAATAATATTTTAGAATAAAATAATAGATAAAAAAGGTAAAAATATGATCTATTTCTTATCCTTAAAGTAAACTCTATTGGAAAGGAGCGCTGATCGTCTTCATCATGCATTCACGCATGCTTATCAGCATCCCTCTTCCCCCCTTCACTTGAAAATGAAAAGTCACTCACTTCTTTTCTCTCTATATATAACATCTCTTCTTGGTCACCACAACAGTGGTGCAATAGAACTAGCCAAGAAGCATGGGAAACCGAAACCGCACATCGTCGTTGAATATCTCACACCACAACCTCTACAACGTCACCATCCTCACCCTCCTCACCTGCAGCCCCTCCGAAGTCCACTCCTGGATCTCTGATATCCTCCACCGCCACCGCCGCCGAAGCACTCTCCTTGTCGGCCTGGACATCGAGTGGCGCCGCAACTTCCGCCGAGACATGAACAACCCAGTGGCCACCCTCCAACTCTGCGTGGGCCGTCGCTGCCTTGTCTTTCAAATACTTCACGCTCCCTTCATTCCTCTTTCCCTCGTTTCCTTCCTCGAAGACGCCAACCACACCTTTGTGGGTGTTGGGATCCAAGACGACGTTCAGAAGCTTCTAGAAGACCGCTCATTCCGCGTACCCAACGTCATCGAACTTCGCTCCCTCGCTGTCGAGAAGCTCGGTGACCCTGAGTTGAACAGAGTTGGGCTCAAGAAGCTGGGCCTGAGGGTGTTGGGCCTGGAGGTTGATAAGCCCAAGAAGATCACTAAGAGTAGGTGGGACAATGGGTGGCTCAGTGATGAACAGGTTCAGTATGCTGCTATTGATGCTTTTGTCTCCTTTGAGATTGGACGACGTTTGAGTTCCTAGGGTTTTTTTTTCTCGTTCTAGGTATTTTGCTTTGAATTATATTTGAACAAACTTTGAATTACGACAACTTATAAATTTCCATGTATTAAACTCCAGGATGGTCAAATAATTTCGTTTTTGAAAAAGCACCATGGTCAGGGATCGCCTCTTTTTAGTTCCAATGAATTCACTTGTATTATATCATAGTTTTCTAAACCTAAAAGTAAAGCTACATTATGTTTAGAATGATTTATATTTGTGGTGATTTTATATTGATGAAATGATTCGCAAGTTCATTATGAATCAAAATCCAGTCAAGTGTTTTAATGAAAATATGATCTTGAGGAAAGAATTCAAAGTTTACTAACATGTGATTTTGTTTAACTCTTACCTAAGCCCCATAGCTGGTAAACGTTGTTTTTGGTGGATGGACCTTTTGTTATTACAAATTTGTAAAGATAAAGTTACCAATGGTTTTCAAGGCCAATGATCATAAACTCGATGAATATCATAAAGTGGAAAAATAGAGGATGTGGATGAAGAAGTCATATAAGAAAAATCAATCTTTCTGTATTTCAATTTTTGGGACCTCAATTTTTTATTCACCTTTTTGTTTTGTTATGCATTTTATGCTTTCATATAAGAAAGTGTAATTTTATGTGTAGTTTTTAATCAATTTAAGTGTTATCTATCTTTTGTTTTCTATTTTATGTTTTTGCCGGGTTTTGTATTTTTTTGTAGTTAAAAAATGTCATTTTCCCTTTGAGTTTCTAGATATGTGATGTTTACCAACTCTATATTCCATTTATTTATGGCAACGACACAATTTTTATGTGTATTTTATTTTTAATTGTATTTTGAAAGAGACAATTGCCTTACACAATAATGGAGAAGAAGTATAAGTTATTCATTCACTCAAATAACAAGTTCAGTTTTTTTCATGAATTTTGTTTTGCTGTCCTCTGAGTCTTAAAAAAACACAAAAACAAAATAAAAATTAATAGATCATCCAAATTCCAAAATAATTATACACATCTTAACTACTCCATTAAAGTTATTATTTTTTAACACATTTAATAATTTATACTCTTCCAAAATCATATACATTCAAATTACAAACTACGCACACCATATATATAAAAATAATAGTGCAAATATCTTGCTTAAATAAATATGAATTTATTTCTACTTCACTCTTCTTTTTCATTTTTTTTCTTTCTCTAACAATAATAAAGTTGAAAATAACAATGATTGCGGTTTTATTTTCGATCAAATAAAAATAACACTACAACTGAACTATGATTTGAGGATATTTTCATTCAAACGTTAAACTTTTACTTATGCTAAATTTTTTTTCTTCTAGTTCCTTGAAGTGTTTGCATATGAATGTTTTTATAAATACAAAATTGAATATCAACTTTTATAAATAATTGATTTGTGATTTTGTTTGAATAAGTTAAATTGTATGATAATGTTTACTGATATTGATGAAATTTGTATAAATTTAATATGAATTTAAAGTTATACATCTAGGATGATGTGTGAATCAATGTTTGAGTTGTATATTAAGTATTAACACTTATGTTGTAACAGAAATAACATTGCTTCTTTGATGATTTAGTTTCTATACATACAAAAGTGAATATTAACTTTTATATTTACTTTATTTGAAATGAGTAATATTTTAAGACAATGCTTAGTGATATTAATGAAATTTATATGAATTTAAATTCATATATTTAGGATGATGTCTGAATCATTATACCATAGATCTCTTTGAGTTTTGTATTAGATATTGACATTTATGTTATAATATAGATCTCTTTGTTTCAATGATGTATTAAATATTTAGTTTTTTTAACCAAATTTTGTTAAGTTTATTAAGTGTTTCAAATGTGTTTGTCATTTAACATTGAAGCAAAAATATGTCAAATAAACAACTCAAATGTTATTCTGAACAACTCAAATATTATCATGAAACACATTTAAAACATGAAATAAACTTAACAAAATTTGATTAAAAAAATTAAATCCACGCATTTGTAATGATACAAGATTAAATTAGTTTAAAATTTTAAAAAAAGACCAATTTCATTTTCAATACCAGTTAAAAGACGAAAAATATATTTAATCTCATAAACTCATATATCAAATAGTGAGAAAGTGTTAAAGGAGGTTCTTAAACACTATGACATGTACATATGTAAGAACGTGACATGTACATATGTAAGAACATGAACCGCAATAACTCATAATCATGATTTGTTCACATCAAATGTTAGTCTTTTATAGTGTATACTTAATAAATTCTAGGAGGCATCAGTGCATATTCCATGAATATCCTTTATTATATAAATCTATATGTAGTTTATATGATTTTTGTATGTTTATGTTCGATTAAAATTAAATTACTTAATGGTTATTAATAAATCTATGAACATTATTATAAATCGCTCCATTTAGTTTTTTACTTTTTACGCCTCGGTTTGATAATTAAATCAGAATTCAATATTTAAGCAAAATTATATTATAACAATATAAATTAATTTAGCCATTTTATAAATATTGTTATAATTTTTAAAAAATACTACAGTAATCTAATTGTTCACGCCATTTTTCTATTATTTTTCTTTACTTTCCATTCTTTTTCTTTTTTCTTTTCCTTTTACACGTCTTGTTTTCTACTCTTCGATCTAAACACAATCTTAATATTTCAAAATATAAAATACATATAAAATATATTTTAAAATATTTAATATCAACAAGTTTAAAAAATTTCAAAATCCATACATAATAATATTTATCTTTAATCCATATTATTAGCATTAAATATAATTAAATATTATTTATATTATTGAAACTAGTGTAAACACAGGCGCTATCGCGCCTGTGTGTACGCATTTTTTGAATTATATTAATAATTGATGATATTGTAATGTTATTAATTTAATAAACAAAATAAAAGTATATTTATAAAAAATAAAATAAAATGTACGGAGAAAATAAGAGAAAAATAACTGTTGATGAATAGTAAGAGAAAAAAAGAAAAAGGAGATAAGTAAATAATTTTATAAAAACTTGTAAAAGTAACCGTTAATTTTTAAAAATTTAATAAATAACTAAATTATAAAGGGTAAAGTTGGAATTATGAAATGTGGACACAAAAGAGGGAATCCCCTTTATATATAGTTATATAGATAAAATGTAATTAAATTATATATATAACCGTTATTTAGTTAAAGAAATTTTATAACTTATTATATATCATATTTATAATACTTAATTATGTTCATATGAATTTAATTTCTTTAATTCATATATTAAAATTCTCCTCATTTATTAGATATCTCTATCCAAATTTTGCTTTCTCATCAATCCATATATTTAAAAACAAATTCTTACAAGTCTTGTTTTCTAAAGGAAAAAGAATATTAATATATTATGAAAACTTCTACCGTAATTTAGGAAGACTATGTTTTGAAACGTAACGTTCAAATCTTGAAAACGGAAACGAAAAATATATACAACCCTAAAAAAAAAGAAAGAAAGAAAATGTATAAAACCGTAGTATTCAAGTCTGCTGGAAGAAATAGAAAGACTGTTCATCTTCTTTCTTGGTCACGCATACACTTCAAAATCAAAACCCTCTCTCCTTCTGTGATTCTCTGCATTTTAGTAACCATGATAGAGTTGTTAGACGAAAACGGCGTGCCGATTTGGATGCGAAACCGGTCCAATCCCGTGGCGACTACAAACGTGGTGGATCACAACCTCCGCAACAACACCTACAACCTATACGACGTCACTTTCGAAAACCACAACATCCACACCCTTGTCACCCACCACCCCTCCCAAGTCGAGAGGTGGCTCTCCAGAAACGCCGGCCGTCGCCAGGGCCTCATGGTGGGCCTGGACGTTGAGTGGCGGCCCAACACCCGGCGCAACATGCAGAACCCCGTAGCCACCCTCCAACTCTGCGTGGCGCAACATGCAGAACCCCGCTCCCTGGCTTCCTTGCTCCAAAACCCTAATGTTACCTTCTTCGGCGTTGGGATACGCGATGACGCCGAGAAACTTCTTCGAGACTATGACCTCCACGTGGCGAACGTGTGTGACCTTCGTTCTCTGGCGGCGGATAAGATTTGGCGTTGCCCTCATCTGAGGCAGGCTGGGCTGAAGACCTTGTGCGTCCATGTTCTAGGCGTGGATGTTGAGAAGCCGCAGAGGATATCCAGGAGTTTCTGGGATAATCGTTGGCTCACCGGTGAACAGGTTCAGTACGCTGCCATTGATGCCTTTCTCTCCTATGAGATTGGACGCCGGTTGAACGAACCCGTGATTTGGTAGTTCTTGTCTGCTCTCGTTTCTCAATGCTACTTTGCTAGGTCAGTGATTTCTGCATGTTTCTGCCATCTCTCACGGCTACATCTGCTAGGTGAGTAGCATATGCGCTGTCATTTCTCACTGTTGCTTTTGCCAGCTGCGGTTTCTGTCATTTCTCTCTGTTATTTTGCGTATTATGTTAGCATTCCGAACACTTGATTCTATGTTTCTAACACTTGAGTATATTTCTGAACTGAGGACTGCAATTACCGTAATTCTGCTGTTTGATTCCACGGATTTATTACGCTTTTATCAGTTTACTCTTGTTGATATGCACGCTTATGGTTTATTTGTTTTTATCCACGTCTATCTATCTATTCAAATCTATATAAATTTATTTTCACATTTTCTCTCAAAATCAAAGGAAAACACCCAAAATCTCTTTTGTATAAAGATATTAATGTATTTAAATTTTATTTTTATTAAAATTAAATGACGAATATTTTTATAGAATCTCTTTTATATAACGATATAAATATTTTTTATTTATAAATTTTTCACTTCGCACTCTATAGAATCATACTATCAATATTTTTTTCGCCATTCTTTTCCTTTTCACCCCGCACATATCCAAGCACACAAGTAAGTACGTTTGGCATGAGAGTTAATATTTGATTTGAAAGCAATTATATTTGTTTTATAATTTGAAGTTTCAACACAAGATTAAAATGGAATTATGAATTATTGCTATTTTCTATACTTTTGTGTACCGAATACTAGTATAAAACATTATTTTTGTGAGAATTATGTTGTATAAATAAATTATGGAGATGAAACATCGAGTAATGAAAAGTTATTTGACATTCACTCCCTCGTTATTTTATGTTGGACATTAATTACCAACACTCTAGGATTTGAGGAACAAGAGACTATTTTGCTTAAAGATGAAGTTATTAAAACATTTATCAAATAAAAGGTGTATCACATAAAAAAAATTATTATTATCTACGTTAATAATTTGAAATTAATGAGTAATTTTTATAGATAATTTAATGTTATTTACGAATTATCTGATAATTTTATAGGTGAAGTGTTAGACTTTATCTACGAACTTTATTTACAAAATGACGATGTCAGAAATTACATACGAAAAAAGATTGTGGAAAAAATATTTGAATTAATTACGAAAAATTTTGTAAGTGTTTTACTTATAAAGATTAGATAACATACTTACCAAATTCTTCATAAATAACATACTTACAAAATTCTTTGTAGATAACATATTTACAAACTTATTTATGACAAACTTATTATAAATAACTTAATTTATAACTTAATTTTGTAAATAACTTAATTATATTAATTCTTTGTAAATTACCTGTATTTTTTTTTTCAAGATTTGTGATAATCAAATTTATTTATATTATAATTCCTAATTTTGTTATCAGTTTCAATAACTAACAAACTTACTAGCTGATTTTTAACTTCTATAACTATCCCAGTTAATTCAGTTGGGTTAGTATCTTATTAATTTAATATAGTATTACATTATAGTTATAAATTAGTGAAAATATAGTTGTTTTATTTTTTATTTTTACTTTTCGTGTTTTTTTTTGGTAAATTTTTGTTAATCTATTTATTTATAACTGCAATTAGTAAATTTTAGCCAATATTATAGACTTTTCTTAATTCTTTCTCGAAGATGTCTAACATGATTTATTTGTTTTCATGGAACTGCGTCCAATGTAATAATTTTCAGATGATGAATCTACAAAGAAAAACATGATCTAGATAGACAATGGTTGTCATCAACACTATATAAAGTATAAATGTAGTATCACATTTATTGTAAACTTTATTTACTTTTATTACTTATTTTGTCAATTGATTTAGTTGATGTGATTATTCATCCTTCCAAGTCTTTCATTATTTTTTAAATTTAGTTTCCTAAAAAAGAAATCAAGCATTAAAACTGTAAAATAAAGAAAAAACATAACATAATATAGATATATAGTGAATTATAATTTATATAACTGAATGTTTTATTTTACGTTACCTTTTAAGATAATTATATGGTAAAACTTATGTAGTGCTTAAGCGAATAATGTATAATTAAGCAAAATACTTCGATGTACTAAGCTTTGATAGTGATACAGGACCGGCCGGTTTAAAGATAAAACAAGTAAAACATTTGTTTTAGACCTCCAACAAAATAAGATCTCAAAAAACATTTATTATTAATATTTCTGTATTAAATTAATTATAAAACTATGTTTAAGAAAAAAAAGGCCTCAATTTGTTTTAGTACTAATATACCTCTATTAAATTAATTATAAAATTATGTTTAAGAAAAAAAAGTTCGAAAAAAATATTTTATTACTAATATAACTCTATTAAATTAATTACAAGTTTATGTTTAAAAATAAAATTTAATTAAATTATTATTCTTTGATAATTTTTATTGGTATTAAAGATGATAATTAATGAGTTAAAACTTTTTTTAGTAAATTATAATTTTGTTTACGACAAAGAGAATGATTAGCGATATCTTTATCGTCTTATAATCAATCTGTATTATATTTTCTTTTTTTTTTGTCTATCTATGATTTCTCTTGCCTCTACTTTATTCTCTTCTAAGAGTCATTTTTTAGGGTTTTAGAATATTACATTTCTTGAATCTCCTTTTCTTGAATCTCATGTTATTCGTGTGTACCAATATTTTCACCATCATCTCTAGTTAATATGTTTTTTTCATTCTACTTGTGTTACTGTTATTTTTATGTTGTTTTGGATTTGTATTACAATTAGAAATGTGTTTCTTCTGCCCAGTTTTATTTTTCGATACTTTTCGATTTACGGGTTTCAAGAGTTTTTTTTGCATATATCTTGTCCACTTACTATCGAAGAATAATAATTTTTTTGAATTATTTTTATTAATGATTAATCTTAAAATAGTCTCTACAGGTTTGTGAATGAGTTGAGACTTAGGGTCTGTTCGTTTCCGTTGATTCATTAGACAGATGAAATTAGATGAACAGATTTGCAATTATGGTCGCTATTCATTTTTAATGATTTGTGAGGAAGTGAGTAAGAAAATTTACTAAATTTACATCTCACTAAAATGAAGAGATTTACTAGACTCAATAGAACTTTTTCCTTAATATCCCTAGTCCAAATTCACCTACCACACCAAATCCTGACAAATTCACGTGCTAAACCAAATTCACGTAAACCAGTTGCTCTCTCTCTATAGATAATAATAATAAATAATAATTTTAAATAATATAATAAATACATATATAATAAATAATAACATCACTAAATATAACAATAAATAATAATTAATAATAATTTCAAATAATAGTAATTATTATAAAAATAATAATTTAATATAATTTATTTTTATTAAAATTTATTAAATATTAGTTTTTAAATTTAATATTTTTAACTAATCAAAAATTATTTCATATATTTTTATCATCAAGGGTATTTCAGTAATCTTCAAACTTTATTCATTATAAATTTTTATTTTATCTATTACATCACTCAAATCACTCACTAACTTTCACAAAATTCATTTCCAAATTCATTCACTTTATCCTCTAAATCTACTAAAAAAACACACATATTCATTCACTCAAATTCTCACAAATCCATCTTCACATTCTCCTCCAAATCCATCTTATCAAGTGAGCACACCCTTAAGAAGGAGAAAGAGGTTTAAGACTTCAGGATACTACAAGTTTACTATCAAATTTACTTCCTTGACAACCAAAATCAGGTTTTATTGTTTTAATTCATTTGTTTTGTATACTCATCTTTAGTAGTATTTTATATATTATAATTTTTTATTTCATATAAAAATATAGAGATATGCCAACTAGAAAATTTAAATCAGACTATTCAAAAATCCGAAAAAATAGAAGAATTGAGGCATTAACAATTCTAGTGCCAGTTGCTTCAGCCGAAAGAAGTTTTTCAAAATTAAAGATAATAAAAACTTATTTAAGATCAACAATGTCAGAAGAAAGATTAGATGAATTAGTCCTATTATATATTGAAAAAGAAATATTAAATAAAATTAATTATGACAATTTAATAAATAATTTTCCATCAAAAAAAGCTCGAAAAATACATTTTAAATAAAAGACCTTATTTTTTTAAGTTTGCTTTAGGCCTCCAAAACTCTTGACGTGACAAACAAGTAAAATAAAATAGTGTCATTCGTTGAGAAATCACAATTTCTTTATAAACAATACTTTTGTGAAAAAATCATCTTCTTCTTCGAGATGTCTAAATAAGAAATTTTTTTGAATTGAGAGAACAATCTTTTGACCAAGTAACATAATCATGACTAAAAATATATCATGAAGACAAATTTTAACACTAGAAATAGTTTATCCTTATGATTTATTCATTAAATTCTAAAATCAAGTTTAACAGAAAATTCTAAGAAGCATTAATAGAAGACATACACTTTATGTTGTCTTATATTTAATTCTAGGTAAGGAAGATATTTTTCTTGCATGGTAGTTTATCAAGATGTCAACATTCAACATATTGTAGAGGCCAATAAATTGGTGCAATGATATTGATATTAGTTATTTATGTCTCTTTAAGCTTCATCAATGTTAATAAATTATATTGTTGTCCTTCAAAAATTATTGATAAACATGACATCAAATTTTTGAACATTTTGAACATGTATCGAATTATAATTCAAAAAGTTTTTGTATTGAACTTTCTCTTTTTCAAGTATTGTATGCATATGGAACATTTTCACCACATAATTAATCAACATTTTTAGTTTCAATATTTTCAATGCTAATCAGATATTATGCAAAATTACGATCTTGTAATGATGTCATGTTAATCTAGGATGTTAGTGTTATTCCTTAAAGGAGATTTAGGAACTTTGTTTAAATAGATATATTGATGAAGAATAGAAAAATAAATTTATTTTTTAAAAGTGATAAAAGAGAAGCTGAACGTGAAATAAAAATAACACAAATTCAACTTTTTCATCTATTTTGAAACTTATGTATTATACTAATGATTTAATTGTTCAACTAGATGAGTTCCTTATTAAGATTGAATGAATAGTAGGTGACAATTTTATATTATTTTTTTAGAAAGTGATCCCAAAAAACATTCCCAAATCATTGAATTCAAAAATATAAAATTAGAATAATTCATTTAAATAAGGTCGTATATTAATTACAGTTTTAAAACTATATTTTCAAAAAAAAATATTAAACTATGTACTTTATTGTATTAATAATTTATTGTGAAATTATTTGTTAAGATTGCCAGTATATAACTATTTCTTCATTACTTGGTATATTAGTTTATATCATTTATAATTAATTATTAAAAGGTAAAAGGAAATTGTTGTTCTTTGCCCAAAGAATACTTCTAGAATAGAATTGTCCTCGTGTCACGGTAGCTCACCTTTCTTTAGTTATTCCTCGGCATTATTTAGAGAGATAGAGCTTAGTAAATGCATTTACTCCATCTCTTTTTTTTTTTTTTTATTTTTGATTTCTTTTGAAGTCTCTTAATCACATTTGAAATAGTTTCAATTATAGAAAGAATTAAATAATCTTAACTCGATATAATGTTAAACAAAATATTCACTTGTAACTTGAGGACGGTTCCTCAGAAAATTTGAAATTACGTATTTAACCTGAGCATTTTAAAAGGAAAATAATCTCATAACCCTAAAAAACATTTAAAATGCAATATTCAGATACACTTTGAAAATAAACAAACTGGCAGAGCTGAAAACGCAAGGAAGAGAAACAAAAAGCGTGCATTTTAGCTTAGGTGTTGTTCTGCAATTGCAACCATGGCTGCAACAGAAGCTCCATCAAATGAGGAGGTTTACAAAGTTCCCCTCAAAGTTTTGGTGGACAGAAATGAAAACAAAGTTCTGTTTGCTGAGGCAAGAAAGGATTTCGTGGA
>Ga0214542_1006707_pt1 | contig 20724 bp, 11 predicted proteins | sample CNSS1metaG_FD_160096 | JGI IMG/M metagenome (GOLD analysis project Ga0214542, IMG submission 160096) | Root nodule microbial communities from cowpea collected in UCLA plant growth center, Los Angeles, California, USA - CNSS1 | ecosystem: Host-associated > Plants > Roots > Nodule | place: USA...
GAAGATTTGAAGAGGTGTCTCAAAGAGCAATAGAATAGCAATAATATTGGCCCATTGTTTAGGCTTTGCTTTCTAGAATAATAAGTCAAACAATGAGTAGTTGAATTGATAAAATTGGGCTTGACTAAGCCCAATAGGAGATTTGGCCATGAGTTACCAAAGGTCCAAGGTGGACTAAGTGAAAGTCAACACTTCTTCCTACACTTCATGGATCCAAAGCATCCAAGGGTTAAGAATGCTTCCTCCTTTTCCCAGGCATCATCCAATGGCCAAGATCAAGCCTTCTTCTCCAAGCTAGCATCAAAGGCCAAGATGCTTTCTCCTTCTCATCCAAGGGTCAAGATTCCTCATGTGTAATGGCTTGAGTATTAAAGCCTTAATTTTTCAGCATTGTACTCACTCTTGAATTTTTGTGCAATAAACACTTTGAGTTGAGAACACTCCTCACTATTGCCACTTGAGAGTTATCCTTTAGAGAGCTTACTTTCTTTACCTCTAGCCCCCTTCCTAGGCTAGAGCCACCTCTAAATCATTCATCCTTTCACCTATCCATTGCAAGCAAAAGCCTACAAACTTGCCTTCCACTCTTCCATGTTTCCTCCATCATTTCCGCTGCACTTGGAGCTTCATGTCTCCACCAAGCTCCATCACTAAGGCTTTTCAACCTTTAATCACACAAATAGTTAGCCTTGGACTCAGGAATGTGATGCTCACACGAACCTGCCCACTCTTGGTCCTACCTTTACGAACCTCCCCGCTTGTAGTCCTGCTCTACGGACTTACCCACTCGTAGTCCAACACATGTGATCCACCAGCCACGTACCTCCCCGCACGTAGCATCTCTCAAGTGTGAGCACGAAACATACGAACCTACCTCACTCGTATCCCCATACGAGAGTAACTGGATATGAACCTCCCCGCTCATATCATCACATGTTCACCACCATCCATGAACTTACCCGCTCATGACACAACATCTCCTGATCCAAGTATAGCATCATTGCTTAAAAGCGACACACACACAAGTCAAACATTACAGCAACATTGCTTGGCACAGCGTAAACGTCGCCAAGCGAAACCAGTGCAGATTGCCTAACAAAGCCTCCTTACTACCAGGCGCCAGGCCTTCCCCAGACCCACTATTTTACAGATACCGCCTGGCGGAGCACACCCTATCGCTAGGCGGCACACAACACAGGGACCTCTCCCGCTGTTCCTATCGCCTAGCATCATCAGCAAGCTTCCAGGCGCCACATCAAAAGTACCTCACTACTGGTTTTTTGACACTCTCTTTGGTTTGTCCCTTAACTAGAATACTACCAAAAGCATCACTCACCCTCATTTATCAGGACATTATACTAAATCACCCAGTCATACCTCAATCAATTCAATTACCTATAACCCATACTCATAGGTCCATGTATTCCATACATTTGATTCACCAAGTCCTCTATCCAAACTAAATGGTTCAATCAAGCTTAAGAAAATTACTTATTCCAACCAAATGTAATTACTCCAATTTCAAGTACATAATTCAGTCACCAACTTATGCTAAACGAGCTCAATCAGGAAATTCTCTAACTCCACTATACACAATTCCATTCACTCATGCTTAACCACTTTAATACATTATATTATCCTTCCACCATTATAAATTTTCCTACCAAGACCCAAGGTCATCTACTCACTATTCCAATCGGTTTATCCTCTTCTGCCACCATTTCTTATATCAGAATTGCTGTCAGCGCTAAAGTTTTCAGTACTTATTTGACATCACTGCTTCACAATACTTTTCCCACATCAAGTGCCATTTACACCATCGCTATGTTCCTATTCCTTTACTCATATAATCTAATTGAATTGAAATTCATTCCATTTTGGATTTACCATTTTCCTCTCTGCCAGTCACCACTACAGGCTTCTTAAAACCACCATGATTAATCACTGTCGCCTGGCAGCCAATGAGATGCCGCTAGGCGGTGCATCAGATCATGGTACGATACCCAGATTTCTGCACCCGCGTATAACACCGAAATCCCAGAATTTGATTCAGCATTTACTTTTAACAGAATACCACCAATTCTACATGGTTTACTAGACTCCCTCTCGATCTTATTACCCATTATGTGCCATAAGATTCCCAGATACATCATTATATATTAAAGATCAAACATTCATTGAATTCCTTCATTTGACTCCTAATTCCTCTCACCTCCATCCCTAATGGTAATTCAAATCACGCCAACAACAGGAATATCATGGTCTTTTATAACTCCACAGATATAGAAGTTAATGAAGAATCAACACAACACAAATTACACAAAATTGCAAACAAACAGTGACAGTACAGTACGAATTGCCTGGCGGTTCAGTCTCGCCACTAGGCAGTTCATGGCAGAACCCAAAACTTGAGGTAAAATTGGTGTGCTGCTTGGCGGCACCTTCATGCCCGCCAGGTGGTTTCGGGGCGAGAACCTAGAATTCGCAAAAAACAGCGTGATTCAGCAAGGTTTTCATGCAATTCAGTTCATCCAATTCACAGTACATTATTCACGAATCACAACAATTATAAACAACTCCCCTTACCTGGAATTCGCGCTCCAATTGGCCCTCTAGCTCTCGTCCTTGGGATGTCCAAAAGTTTCCCTTTTCTTCTTCACGCAAAACTCCACTCTACCTCTCCCAAAACACCAAAAAGTCCTCTGCAATCCACTCTTGCCAGTACTCTCAACTGCAGTCCTGCCAAAGTAAAATTAGGCAAAAAGAAAGTTTTAGTTTCGTTCCTGCCAAAGTTTGAACGCGTGACCACTCAATAACCAAACAATGGCACAACCAATTCAACCAATTCATATTTGTGAAAATTCCTAAAATTTTAGGATTTCAAATATATCAATAAAATAATGCACAATTTAAAATAAAACAAAAATTTCATACATAGGACTTGAACCCAAGCCTTCTCACATAATAAAATACTCTCAACCACTGGAGCTAGTACTTCTCCACATCATAGCATTCCACATTAAATGCCTTAAAGGCTTCTACTACCCGCATTTATTAAATAATTATTTAATTAACTATTTAATTTTCTAGGGTCTTACAAAGTTCATAAAGTTTGGTAGGATAACATGTGCCAAATTTATAATTCAGATATACAATAATATTGATTAGGATATTAACTTGTTGTTACAAGACACTTTTAAATGTATTTGGATTGTTAATGATGTTATATTTTATAAAATGGCTTAATACCTAATTTCGTCCTTTAATTTTAGTGAAATTCTCAAAAAGAACCCTAGTTTTTCAATTGTCCAATTTGGTCCTCTAGTTTTTTAAAAATGTATTAGTTGGTCCTCTCCGTTAATTTGATCTAAACGCCATTTAGTTTTTGTTGAGATGGCACAATGTGTATGAAAAATTGACACTTGTTTAAATGATCAGTGGAGATTGTGTAGGTGACGTGCCATCCCTATATGAAGGAAAGATGTGAATGTTGCCCTAATTCATTGAACACCTTCATTTTCATCTTGTTCATGCTTAGGGTTGAGGTGAGTTATGGCTAGGTCTCCTTCATCTTCCTCTTGTTCATGCAATGCCTCAACGATTCAAAATGATAGCATTCCCTCTGGTGGATCTAGGTCGAGGTGCAGTAACCCTAATTTGTAATTATGGAGAATTTGTAGTGTTGAGAACGACAGGACGGTAAAGAATGGGGGAAAACATTTTAGGGTTGTCCTAACTATAAGGTAATGTTAATGAAGTTATTCTTTTGTTGTTTTTTGGTTTGCTTTGTTTTACCGTTTTTGTAAGCATGAGGTTATGTTTTTTTTTAAATAATAGAGTGGAAGCTCAGATTTTGTTGGATGCAATTACTTCAAATGGTGCAATGAAGATGTTAGTGACGAAAGGGATTGTACTATTTTGAGACAAAGAAAGAAAATATGTAATATAGAGAAAGATCTTAAGGTGTTAAAGAAATGGGTTAAATTGTTGAAAGGGTTGGTTTTTATTTTTGGTATTATGAATGTGATCCTACTAACAATGGTATTGAGAATTCCATAAAGAATGGGTTGTATGAATGTGTTGTAGTGATTGTGTAGGTCCTGTCGGTGTTCAAGGGTGTAAGTGATGTTGCATATTTTAGGTGTAGTGTGTACGCATTAAAGAATACATTATGCGTAATTTAACTCCTATAATGTGATTGTGTATGTAGAAAAGGTTGACAATATCTTATGTTGAGAATATCTTATGCATAATTTAACTCCTGTAATTTAACTCATTACTAAAGTTGAGAATATCTTAAAGTTGTGCCTATTTCGAGTAAAGAAATTTGACACTACCACAATTAATTCCCCATGATATGCATAAAATACACTTCCTAAAACAAACACATCCAAACTATTCAACTCTGGAAAGAAATTACAACTCCAATGGAATTTCTATTGGTGATATAACACTGTAAAAACACAAGCATATGTCTGCATACGTTCAAGCTAACATTATGAAGCTAATTTAATAACAAAGAATCACATTATGCAGTAAACAAGACAGAATAAGGTAATTGCGTACAATATAATTAAGATCCATAAAGTTGCATTGCCTGAAAGGTTCCACAAGTAATAAAAGCCTTTAAACAGTATATTACTTGTCCAAAAAAAAATGCAGTATTCAGCATACATTAACAAAATACACATATGCAGTTGCCTACCAACTACATTAACAAAATACACGTCCCAAACTTGCTGTTTAAAGAACTACATATGACCAAATTTAAGTTTTCCACGCACGACTTCTTGTTGGTTGTAATTTATGCCTCATGGTGGATGTGCCTCATCTTGGGTTTGAGGGAGGCTGAATAGGAATTGGTTGAGGTGGTATTGATGTTTGAGAAGCTTGTGTAGTTTGAACTGGTGTTGGTTGTGATCCATTGGCAAATTCAGTTGTTTATTGTGTTGTTCTAATAGACGATGGACCATTCATCTCACTTTGTGCAGGTGCTGGTGTCACTGAAGTATTCGGTTGAACCACTTGAGAAGGTGGTGCTGACTTAGGAAGTTGAGGGCCTCGTTTTCTGTTGTGACCCAATTCCTTACAAATTCCACATATCTTGCACAGACCATATTTACTTAACTCTTTATGATTCTTCTTTATCTCTCATGCTTCAAGTCTTCTATTCTTCTTTGGTTTGCCAGGTAAGGCCCTTTTAGATGGAGGCAATACGTCAGTAAAACCAGTTTCTTCCCACATATGCATACCATTAATAGGGTAGATGATGGAGGAGTAAATTTCCTCATATGTTGATTTCCTAAAGTACACAGGGATGTAGTCTGCACCATCCAAGTTAAGAAACTTCATGGCTGCTATTGCGTGTGAACACGGTATCCCAGTCAGTCCCCATTTCCTACAACTGCATTCACCATTATCTATGTTGACAACAAATTTCTCTCCAATGCATGATGTGTGCCTCACTTCAAAGATCTTATTTGCGGACCAGTTCTCATATGTTGTAAGGGTATAATTAATCACCTAGAATGTTAGCAATAATGGAATAAGTTTAACGATTATTGAAGTACCTTGGAAGCCAATGTCGTGAATTTCTAGCTTCTTCTTTAAATCTGGCCAATATTCTTGGACAAATAGAACCTTCATATGTACTTATCTTCAACCTATTCTGCCCATCTTCGCATGACGTAAGTTTGAATTTCCTCAAGCATTGTTATTATGGGCTTACTCCTTGATGTCACAATAAGACTGTTGAATGCTTCACTCATGTTATTCACCATTGTGTCACACAAAGCTGTTTGAGTAAACCTTGATCTTGACCGATACATGTTCAAAGAAATTAACATGAATTTATCAAAATATACTGTGGCAGCACAAAATTTAATTTAGTAATTGAAACTTACCTTGGGGGATTTGAATAAGATATTTGAATGTTTCATCGTTTATGTCTATCTTTATCATTTCTCTTTCCCATGCCTGTGGGTAAGTGCATTTAGCTACCTTCCACATCAAACGCATTAGATTTGCACTAGGAAATCTCTTCCTAAAGTTAGCATATAGATGGCGAACACAAAATCTGTGACTAGCTCCAGGAAGAAGTGTCTCTATAGCTTGCACGAGACCCTATACAAAAATTAGTACATTAGTGAATGCCATTCATGGTTATAAACAAATTTAAATGGTTTCAAAAGAAGATACCTTCTACTAGTCTGAGATGAATGTACACAAACCAAGAATTTGTGGTCCACCAAGATCATCAATCAACAAATCCATGAACCAAGTCCAAGTTTCCTTGTTTTCTACTTCAACGACAACCCATGCTATTGGCATTATCTGGTCATTAGCATCTATTCCAATGGCTACCAATAATTCACTTCCATATTTACCTTTCAGAAAACATCCATCTAATCCAATGATAGGGCGACAAGAGTTGAAACTGTCTTTGCATGCCTTCAAATAGATGTACAATCTAATGAATGTAGGTTCTCCATTATTTTCTTCAACCTTAACCTTAGCGGTGGATCCTGGATTTGATCTTATGATCTCATGTGCATAGTCATAAATCCTTTTAAATTGTTCTTTCCATGAACCATCAATATTTTTAGCTACTAATGCTTTTGCCCTCCTAATTGTATTATTAGACACTTCTACATTCCACTTCCTAACAACCTTATTGCGTATATCAATTGGTTTCATATTTGGATTTTCAATTATTGAGTTTTCAATCTTCCCACTTAACTATTTAGAAGTAATTAAACCAACATTAAATTATTTGCTGCATTTGTGGTTATTGTCAATTTTCCGTAATTGCCATGTCTTAATTGGGGCCATATACCCACAATAAGCAAACCAATTACATTTTCCTTTTTGTCCAAAGCATTTCACATTAACTTTTTTCCTATCATTTTTCGTGATCTTTAGACTTCTTCCACTATGCACGCCATATATTCTAATTGCATTTATAAATTCAGCCTTGTTTCCAAAATATATCTCAACCTCCCATTCATAATCAGCCATACTTTTTGGCATGGTAAAGGTTGGAAAATGCTCATAACCTTGTATGTCGTCTTCTGAATCACTATCACACACACTGCCCAACTCTTCCGACTCTCATTCACCACCAGATCAACCTGAATCATCATGACTAACTTTCTCATCCTCTTCATCCATTACTTCTCTGTCAAAACCAACCTTGGCTTTCCCTTTTTTTCTCTTTCAGGAGGCACTCCCACAAGGCACCCTAACAGCATCACCATGTTCTTCATGAAGAACTTCCACCTCCACAGTATCCTCAATATTACCATGAACCTTGGCTTTCCCTTTTTTTTCTTTCGGGAGGCACTCCCAAAAGGCAACCTAACTTCATCATCATGTTCTTCATGAAGAACTTTCACCTCCCCACTACCCTTCATATTACCATGAACATCTTTAGCAACCTCAACCTGAACCTAACTGACACCCTGAACCCCACCTTCACCCTCAACTTGACCCTGAACTTGACCCTCACCCTCAATCACAACAGCAACTCCACCCTCAACACTAGCACCAACTCCACCCTCAACCCCACCCTCAACCTCAACAACAACTCCACTCTCAACCCCACCCTCAACTCCACCTTCAACCTCAGCAGCAACTCCACTCTCAATGCCACCCTCAACCCTACCCTCAACCTCAACAGTAACCCTATGATCAACCTTGTAACATCCCGTCAGGATATTACGGATTTTAAATAAAAAGTAAAGAAATATTAAGTTAGCTTCATTTATTAAAGCATCATTTCCCAAAAACACGGGAAATTTAAAACTTTATTAAATCTATGAATAGTATAAAATTCCATAATTTATAAAACTCAAAATAATATAAAACATCCATAGTGTTTACAATTTATTTCAAAGCCATAAATCATAAAAACTCCCAAGCTATCCCCGCTCCGTCGCCAAGCATCACCAAATCCACCTGCAACATCATCTGCTCCCGTGTACCGCGTACACGATCATCGCCAAACACAAGCTGATAGGGTGAGCTAACAGAATAAACCACACACACACACACACATATATATATATATAAGACACTCATATACATATATAACACATCATTCACATCAGGGAAAGTTCCTTTCACTAATGTCATACCACATGGCCACCACCATGTAAATCGTGTTCTACATCTTCTAGTGATTACTTCAAGATGAATTGCTGCCATACCTATTGGCCACAACCGATAGAGCACGTGCAGGAAACCATGTTACGGATCATACACCGTAACGCCAGGTGGAGTTCCCAAATACGAACATAGTTCGTAATGTCCCAAGACTACCAAACTCATCAGTCAACTACTGAGGAGGGCAATCTATCTGGACCCATTTGTACTAGCCACAACAAGCACACTCACATTGGTAACACTCGCTAACCCGAGCTCAATTCAAGGGTTCCTCGTGTTCATCCGTCATTCCGAGCTCAACTCAAGGGATGCCATTCTGAGCTCAACTCGAGGAATAACACGTGCTTAATCCCTAACCCGAGCTCAACTCAAGGGATACGTTCTGAGCTCAACTCAAGGAACACCAGCAAACCTACCTTTGAAGCATCACTAAAAGCCTTGTAGATCACGCCTGCAGAACTAGCAACCCAAAGTTGCAGTAGCAAAATCACTTGGCGGGAGACACGTACCGCCAGGCGCTGCCCACTTCCAGACTGCCTGGCGGGGGACACGTACTGCTAGACGCAAACGCGCCTCTGATGCCCATGCCTGTAGTTATCGCTTGGTAGGACACTCCTCACCGCCAAGCGCCACGTGCTTTCCAGAGCCTCTACCAGATATTTTCCAATTGGCGGGATCCATTTTCCGCCAGGTGCCATGCGTTTCAAGCTTCTCTGGTTTTCCTTTATCACCTGGCAGCGCACCCTAAGCCGCCACGCAGCACACCCCAAGCCACTAGGTGCAACACCAGTAACGTCACTACTACTGGTTTTTGGCACTTTGAACTAAGTTCCAAAGAACCCCAAACACTATACATAGAATCCATAACATGAAATATGTTTATCCAATCATAATCACATGACTGGATCATAGTCCAACACAATGTTGAACAACCAAACAATATACAAAAGCAGGAAGAATATATAACTATTGCCCCAAAATATCACATGGGCAATAAAACAATAAATGATAATAATAAAACTAATAACAACAACAACAACAATAATAATAATAATAATAATAATAAAAATAAAACTAAACAACATTAATAATAATAATAATGAAAACAATAATAAAATAAAATAAAATGAAACAATAATAATTAAACAATAATACTAATAAGTTAAAACAATAATAGCAAAGTAATAATAATAATAACAAAATAAAGCAATAATAATAAAACAATAGTAATGATAATAAAATCATAAATAAAATAAAAATATAATAATAACAATAATAATAAAATAATAGTAAAATAAAATAAAATAAAATAAAATAAAATAAAATAATAATAATAATAGGAATAATAATAATAATAATAATAATAAACAATAATAATAATAATAATAATAATGATGAAATAAAATATTAATAATAGTAATAATTATAAAATAAAATAATAATATTAATAATAATAATAATAATAAAATAGTAATAACTAATAATAATAATGATATATAAATAATAATAATAATAATATGAATAATCACTATAATAATAATAATAATAGTAAAAATAATAATATAAATAATAATAATAAAATAAAATATTAATAACAAAATATTAATAATAATAGTAAATAAAATAATAATAATAATAATAATAATCATAATAATAGTAATAATAAAAATAATAATAATAATAACTAGTAATAATAATATATAAATAATAATAATAATAATAATAGTAAAAATCATAATAATTATAATAATAATAACTAGTTATAATAATATATAAATAATAATATAAAAAAAATAATAGTAAAAATAGCAATAATAATAATAATAAAATAAAATAATATTAATAATACTAGTAAATAAGATAATAATAATAATAGTAATAATAATAAAAATAAAAATAATAAAAACATAATAACTTATAATAATATATAAGTAATAATAATAATAAAAATAATAATTATTATTATTATCATAATAATAATAATAATAATAATAATAATAATAATAATAGTAAAAATAATAATAATAATAATAATAAAATAAAATATTAATAATAATAGTAAATGAAATAGTAGTAATAATAGTAATTAAAATAATAATAATAATAATAATAACTAGTAATAATAATATATAAATAATAATAATAATAAAATAATAATTATAATTATAATAATAATAACTAGTAATAACAATATATAAATAATAATAATAATAATAATAATAATAATAATTATAATAATAATAGTAATAATTATAATAATAAATAATAATTGTAATAATAAATAATAATAGTAATAATAATAATAATATATAAATAATAATAATGATAATTATAATAATTGTGTCATATTTAGAAGATAACTCTAAACATCTCGGCAAGTCATAAAAAAAAAAGAATCATAATAATTGTAATGAATTGGCATACATAAGACTCGAACCTAAACCTTTCCCCACAATCAAGTACTTTCAATCATTTGAACTAGTACTTTTCCATGTCATATCAATCAATATTAAATGTCATAAAGGCTCCAACTACCCGCATTTATTAATTAATTAATTAATTAATTAATTAATTTTCCTGGATCTTACAAACCTCACCCTCAACCTCAGTAGTAACCCCACCCTCACCTTGACCTTCCCCCTCACAATTCTCATGATATTCCATCGGATACTCCAACATTTCAATGATCTCAGCTGTAGATATTGTGTGTACAACAAATAAATGGACTTGACCCCATCGCTTGCCAATATGGACCATGTCCATTGCACCAATATCATCACATAAGAGGTGGAACTTTTTACCCAAAAAAGTACCTAGACCTATAGCATACCACAATTCCTTAATATCCACATATCCTATTTGTTTAACTATATCTACTACCTCAAAATAACTCCATCTATCTGGGTCACAAGAACATGTACTTGTATCCCCAATATATTCCAATGCCCCATTATTAACAAAATGGCCACCATGGTGGACCACCATTTCAAATTTATCATTTGACATTTCAACCTATATATACAGAAACAATAGTTACACTGTCAAATATAAATGCCCACAAACTCAAGACATATTACAACCCATGCCCCCCAAAATCAATTAGACAAAACGTATAAATAGGGGACTACAATCAAGTCAAATATTAATGTGTGGTGGGCCTTTAAACAATAATACAATCCACTACCTACAACTTGACAAAGCATGAATAAACAAAAGACACAGACATTGACACAAAAGTATGCAACACACATATCAAGAAGGAGAACCCCTAAATAGAAACATAAAATCGAACAATGAAAACGATGCAATATCGAACAATGAAAATGATGTGCACCTTTAACCACCAATGCATAGAACCTTCGAAATTATAACTCGAAGAAACCCTCGACGAACAAACCCAATCCCTACAATCACTATCACATGACCAAATTACAGACCAAATAATGTCCATGAACAAATTACAATGAAAAAACAAAGAAAAGGAGACGAAATCAACGCACCTTCCACCACTGACGGCGCAAAATCTTTGCGAACGAAAAAACCCTAAGTTTTCTTCTTCTTCCACTATGTACGACGCTTTCTCACTTTGAAAATTTTTTAACTTTACTTTCTTCTCCCAATTACTTTACTTTCCCATTCAATTAAGATACTAATCTGCTAGGTTGTATAAAAATTTGACACGTATACAATCATATTCACTATTTTGTTAGTTGCTTTAACAGCGTCAGTAACTTAGACTAAAATGGATTTTTTTTTAAACTAGAGGACCAAATTGGACAATTGAAAAACAAGGGGTCTTTTTGAGAATTCCACTAAAATTAAAGGACAAAATTAGGTATTAAGCCTTTATAAAATATATAATTTTGTTTTTTCTTCTTCTCTGGTATGTTTTTCTTAAAAAATATAAAGGTTAAAAAATGTGGGAATAACTGAAAACAAAAAATTTATTTAAAAAGTTAACAATACATACGACCTCAATTCTCATTAGAACCGAGGTAGAAATAGGGAGTTTTTGTCTCAGGTAACACTTGAGGCCAACAGTTGACCCCTTTTGACCTCGGCCTTATATACCTCAATTTTGAAACTAGAACAGAATAACAAAAATAACCGTTGTCAAATACCTTTTCTGCATTGCTGTTACTTTTAAATTTATAAACATCAATTAAGTTTTCATGAAATTGGTTTGAAATACAAATATACTATAAATAATTTGATGAAATAAATATATTGATATACCATTGAATATTTATTTATGAAATAAATACATACAATATTTATATAAATATGTTGTCATGTGTATTTAAATAAAGATATTCATAAATAAATATAAAAAATAAAAATTATATGAGCATGAATAGAGGGCAATAGAAAATGTTTTTCATACATAACTGCAACATATTATTCGTTCTTCATACAAAACATATTCTAGAAACTAAAATAGTTGTCCCCAAACATATTCCAAATTACAAGTTATAAATAACTTTGATATCCACACTAGTTTTTTGACTCTCAACCTCAAAAATAATTGATATACGTTCCTCCAATTCATGAAGCTTACAAAAGTTCTTCCATCCGCTTCCTATTTTGACAGACTTTGATCTTACCAGCAAATTGCATTCGACTTGGAAAAATGGTCCATGAAGTACAACCTTTGTAAGACCACTATTGCAAAAATAGTTGCCAAACTCCGACGACAAATCCTGGGAAAAAGAAAAACAATTCCAGTAAACAAAGTAAAAACGAAGGAAAATTTTAAATCAGAATAAATGAAGTGAAGAAGGCAAAATATCTCACCAGATGACTTGCTTCACAATTAAATTTTGATAGTCTGACTTCAAAATGAATTAAGGGAGAGGTAGTGAGAGGAGAATATAATGCGACTTTGTTTAGAAATTTAGCCACACGAAAGTCTGAACTTGACTCTTTAGCAAACATAACTTGGAAAGAAGAATTTCCAACAAATTTTAAGACGAATAATTTTCTTGAATCCAAGTCATAGCACCTTCTAAAATTTGACCATCCTCTAGTAAGCTTTGGATAGTGTATATCCATATTATACGTAATTTCATGAAGACGGCCATTTTCATCAACAATGGTCCACTGTGAACCCAGTTCATTGAGAAATCGGATTACAAATATCCTCTCCACGTATCCAAAGTCCTTCTCAAAAAAAATCAATATCAAACAAACATACGTGAGAAGTTGTAAAAAGAGAAGAAAAATGACAACCATGGAAAATGAAGTACAAAGAAAAAAAAAAATAGAAACCTGGTCTTTGAGAAACATGGTAACGAAGCCTCCTTTTGGACTGGCAGTAAGTATGGACTGTGCACGGGCCATTGTTGATCTTGTCAAGAAAGGATTTATCTGGCAAAGACAAGTTTATTTGTTTCATGTACAAGAAGAAGAATCAAAATAATATGATGGAAAAACGAAGAAAATGCATGTGATAAAAAATTATATGAAGAGAAGTTTGAAGAGCAGTAGGTTTTTATAGCGGAAGAAATGTTACCGTAGAAGTGTCAGCGTCCTCTTCTTCCTCTCCTTGTTCCTCCCCTTCAGCACTGTCTTGAAGTGGAGCTCCTGTAATTCATGGACGTCATAGTTAAGTGCTTTTGGTTATTGGCGCATGTATGAATGAGAGCATGAATTAACTTTGTGTCAAAAGGTTCATTGTGGAACCACAATACATCAGGACAATATATTTTACGTAGAATGTACTGTTTACTATTTTGCCGTCACTAACATATAAGGAAATTTTCAAATAACTTCAATACTATTTTGGTAATTTTAGTTTCAAAAACCATTTTACACATTCAAAGTAAACTCTTCCTATAAAAAGTGTTCAGATATAAAATCTACATAATCTGTGTGAAAAGTAATCTTCCAACAACAATAAAGCACTAACAGTGAAAAACAAAAAGCATAAACCCAATTCTAGATTAGAAACTAACTTTAATTACAAAAAAATAGTTAGTTACTGTAGAATTTAAATATTAGTTTACAAAATTCAAAATTATTAGTTACTAAAATACATATTATTATAAATAAAAAGTTATAATTAATTATTAATTAAATAGAGACCAACTTAAAAATCAAATTATTTTGATAGTCAAAATTTAGGTAGTTAAATTTTAGTGATCAATTTTGATGTGATCCCAACAAGGTTTATAGTCAAGGGGTTCCACCAAGTTTCCTTTGGTAGTTAAAACCATGATATTAAAGATCAATTTAATAACAAATTATAACTTTTTATTCATAATAGTAACTATTTTAGTAATCAATAATTTTTAGTTTTATAAATTAATATCTGAATTAATTACTATAGTTACCAATAATTATTAATCACTAAAATTGATCATTTTTTATACATTTTCTTGTAATGAACCGCCATAACTGATGAAGAACCATACCTTTGTAGCCACAAACAAATTCATCCTTATCAGACATCCCAGAGGACTCCTCCTCGGTGTCGGTCCGGTCTTTTTTCAGTCGCTTGAACCTTTGGCTCTCCTTAGTAATTAAAAGAAAAAAAGAGTTAATGAAATTTGTACATAAAATATAATAATCATCCACTAAATTCAAAGATTAATAAAAAAATTGAAATATATACGTATAAAAAATTCAAAACCTTCGACGGACGAATATTTATGTTGTTGTCCTCCCGCAACTCATAATCATCTTCATCAAGGACATACTCTTCCCTAAAATAGTGACATTAATTCGATAAATACAGACAAAAGCAGACAAATAATTTTTTTCAAAAAACAAATCAAGAAAGGAATGCAAGAGTGATTATCAAATATATCCAATCTAATAAAAAATATTTATCTATTATGAGACATTCCGTTTTGTTCTCTAAACATACAAATACATCAACTTCAATGACAAGCAGAGGTAAAAAAACATGAGGACGGAAAACTGACTTGTTCTTTCTCTTTTTCTTTTTCTGTCGCTCATCATCAGTATTTGCTTTCTCTTCTTCGTCTTGCTCCTCTTCGTCCTCAATGTCATCCGCAATAAATTCATCATTTTCATACTTATCCTGCCTTTCTGAAATGAGGAGGTAAAGAAAAGTGTATTAGAAAAATAAGATGGCATTAAAGCCCATCAAAAGATAATCCTGTACACATAATTAACTCCTTAAAATATGACAGCATCGAATAGATCACATTCATATAACAAGCAAAAAACAAAAAGAAGAACATCAAGAACCAAACAAGAACAAATGTAAACTCTCAACTGACAATTAAATGACACCACAAAACGGACTAAACCATAAAATTCTGATACCACTTAAACAAACGTTGTCTCAAGCCAAGACTAAACTTCGAAAAATGGGAGGGTAAATGATACAACACAAGTAGAACATAAAGATTTATGATTCACAAGATAACCAGAATTCCATGCTCTCAAACATCGGAATACCAAAAAAAAAAAACTAACAAAACTATTTCCTCTGCGCGTATTGAACAACCTTCGTCTGGGATTGCCATGATCGAAGAGCTACGAAACGAGATTGCCATGATTGAACTACCAACGAAACAGAACGAACGCAACTACTATCAAATACAAATAAGAATGGAGAGAATTGAGTTTGGAAATGAAGAATGAAAGAGGAGGGTGATCTCCATTATATTTATATTGGTTTATTATATTTGTTAGTTACTAGAATAAAATTATATCTTTTCAATATATGATATTTCGAAATATCATATTGTATATATAATATAATATAATCAGATAACTTAATTGAGAATATGTTTATTTCTACAAGTAATTATTAGTGTAAAAAAAAAATTAACCCTATTCAATATATAATTAATTACTAAAAGGACCATATATTTTACCTTTCAACCTTAGAAAATTATAATAATTAAATAAATATTTTAAGTAAAAGATAAAAAGTGTAGTAATTATTTAATTAAAAATTATCATATATCATTAGATATGAAGACATATTATCATATATTCTTAGATAATGTTAGGAATTATGAAATATTATTGGGAGAGATTTTATTGTCTCTATTACATCATAATCTCATATAATAGCTTTTTAAATAATCAATGATAATATCTAACGATATCTAATAAGTACTTTATAATTTTTAACAATATCTCAGAATATATGATAATATCTAATAATATTGAATGATATTTTATAATATCTAACAATATTTAATATATTCTTTTAGTTAAATACACCAGTGCAGTAAGGTTTTAACAATATCTCAGAATATATTCTTTTTATCTTTTATATTTAGAATATCTATTTAACTTTATATTTTTACTTTTTTAATTACTATGATTTTCTAGAATCTTACATCATATATTTAATTTCTCAATAATAGTAAAATATAATATTTGTTTTCTAAAAAATTAAAAACGTGAAAAATGTTTCTTCTTAAAATAGTGTAATGATATTATTTTATAAGATAGAATATTGTTGAGGCTAGATAAAATAATGTTAAAACCAATGTAATATAATAAATAAAATATATAATATAATGAAAATGAATAGATAAATAGTAATCAATTTTCATAGGTTTTTATAAGTCTTTAAAAATTAGTTATGTACAAGTGAATTTGTTATATATATATATATATATATATATATATATATATATTAGATATTGTAAAATATAATCAGATATTATGAAATATTTTTAGATAATGTTAAAGATTATAAAGTTTTATTAGATATGTTAAATATTATGAGAGATTTTATTATCTATATATAAATATTATAACTTTCTATATAACTTTTTATATAAATATTTTTAAAATAATTAATAGTTCATAATATCTAATAATATCTCATAATCTCCATCACTATTATCTAATAATTATAGATATGTTAAATATTATGAGAGGTTTTATTATCTCTATTATATTATAATCTCTTATAATAATTTTTTATATAAATCTTTTTAAAATAAAGATTTAATTATGTGTTGAGTATGTGATAAATTTGAGAATTTTTAATTCAATTTTTATTAAACAATTTTTTATGGTCTATTTAGTCCTTAATTTTAAAAGTTTTCAATTGACTTTATGGTAGAGATGGCAAATAAACTTGTCCTGTGGATATTGTCTAAACCTAACCCGTCCTCGTGAGTATTGTTCGAATCCGTCTCCGTTTTGTTAGAAAATCTCCGCATTGACTGTATATGCATATGGGTATGAAAAATCACCGATTTTTTCAATTGGGTACGGGATGTACATACTCGTCCTCTTCTCATACTTGTCATAATACTCGTCCCCACCATATCACCGTCCCCCTTTAAATTATTCAAATATTCACAATTAATTATATATTTTCCTTTCACGTAGAATGTTTAACACTCCCGATCCAAGTGTTTGGGCGATTTCATTCAATAGTCTCTCAAATTGTTTTCAAGACACAAATTTAATAATTTTTTAATACTTTTATTTGTTGTTTATTTTTGTCATGTACAATACTATTTTTATATATTTTATATAATTATTTTTTACTTTTTAACTCATTTTCAATCACTTTGTAATTTTGTCACTATAATTGTATAAATAAATTTTATTTACTATAAAAATTTAATGTAATTGTCATGAAGTTTTTATTATCATCATCCAACATATATTGAAGTTCAAAAGATAAAAATTTATGATAAAATTTTATTACTTTTAGTTTAATATTTGTTCTTTGCGTGATTTTGATCAAGTGATTTATTATTAGGTTAAATTATACATTTAGTCCCCATTTTCGTAGCAAAATATCAATTTGATCTCTCTATTTTTTTTATCACAATTTGGTCCCTATTTTGGGAAATTTGATGCAATTAAGTCATTTCCGTTAGTGGTGTAGTAACAACGTTAAATGGGGTGTCACATGTCAGTTTCTGGATTTTTTTTTATTTTTATTTATTTTTAAAAATTTTTAAAAAAATTAAAAATTTGCCAAGTATCAAGCTGACATAGTGCAACGTGGCAGTGACAGTGCCATGTGGCAATCACAATGCCACATGTCACTATTATGCCATATGTCATTTCCCTGTTCTCAATCTGGTTCTAGTATTTTAATTTTTGTCTCAATTTTTGTAAAAATTGTGCAATTTTGTCTATCTCCAAATTGAAACCAAATTTAATTTCTATATAAATATACACAAATATTTCTATCAAAATTTAAAAAATTGAAGTAAACAAATATTTACAATATATTTTAATTTGAATATTTGTTTTTCATTTTACATTTTTTAAAATATTTTTAAATTTTATCAACTAAGTTCCATTAATATTTACAAATTTAATAAATAATTTGGTTCTCATTAAATTTTATTTAGTATTCTAATTTGAAATGTATAAAATTATAATTTTTTTTACTGAATATTTGATATCGAAGAAATAACTCTCCTCTCAAGATTGAAGATTTGATAATATTATGTTTTCTTTATCCATTGGGTTTCACTATGGAGATGATGATAATTTTTTTCTATGGGAATGAGTATTGAATAGTGCAACTCAGCCTTGCCCCCATCGGCGGACCTTTATAGAGACTAAGGGGCCATGACCTCTCCAATTTTTTTTTTTATATTTATATAACTAAAGATATGATTATAAATATATTTTTTAAAAATTTAACATTTTTAATATATTTTATATATTTGATATTTTAATAAATTTTTATACATTTATATCTATATAAGGAAAAGTGTTTTTTGTTGTCCATTTTTATTTTTTAATTTTAACTTTTAAATATTTTGTAAATAAAAATAATTATTTTATTGTTATTATTTTGTAAGTGATTATTTATTTAATTTAATCATTTTTTATAAATGAAAATTAATTATAGTAAAATTATAAAAATTATTTATATTTAATTTTATATTTATAATAATAACATAGTTATTATTTTATTATTTTTATTATTATTATAAAAGAAGTAAATACAATATTTTTACTAGTTTATATAAAAAATTTGGAATTACTCTTTCGGTTTCTATTTTTGTTCAAAATATCAAGTTGGTCCTCCAATTATTTTTAGTTTCAATTTGGTCTTGATTTTTGAAAAAATGATGAAATTTTGTCAATTTTTGTTAATTTCTTGAATCTGATCAAGGTTTTTTCCTCAGAAAAGTTGTGAATCAGGATGGTGTGATGAAATTGAAGTTTGCTTTGATGGTGTGATTGACATAATCCTAATATCAATTTTGATGAAAAATTATTGCTCTGCTTCACGAAATTTAATGAAAAAGATCAAATTGCATTAATTTTTTAAAAATCGAAATCAAATTCAGACTAAATAAAACCTAAATGATTAACTTGACATTTTTAGACAAAAAAATGAATTAAAAACCTAATTCAACCAAAAATTTTGATACTCCAAGATATTGGCTAAAGATCCAACACTGTTTGCCCCGTTGCTATCCCTAATTCATGGGATTAAATTTTAAATTTTATCAACTAACTATATAACGTGGAAGCAATCTTGCATAAATATCATTATCGTCATATGATATTTTGTTAAGCGACAAAAGACCATAATATAGAAATTAGCCTGAAGGAAATAAAACCACAATATCATAAAATATAAAATTAAGAAATAAATAATCATTTCAAATCATAGAAAAAAAAGTATAAAATTCAAATTGAGATACTTATAAAATTACAAAACTATAAAATTATGAAATTACTAAACTTAAAATTACAAAATACAAAGTTATAAAGTTATAAAATTATAAAATATAAAAATAAAAGAGTATACAAAAATAAAACTCTCAAAATATAAAAAAATAACTAAATATAATTATAAAATAGAATAAAAAAATCAAAAAATTACATAGTTATAATTAATGGATTGCAGAATTATAGAATTATAAAATTAAAGAATTAAAGGATTATAGAATTTTTAAACGATACTATTATAAAGATATAAATTATAAAAATATTAAATTATAAAATTCTACAGTTCTACAATTCTAAAGTTCTAAAAACTCAAAAATGTATAAATATATACAATTATAAAGTTAAAAAATTAAAAAAATTCTAAAACTATTAAATTATAAAATTAAAAAATTAGAAAATTAGAAAATTAGAAAATTAGAAAATTAGAAAATTAGAAAATTATAAAATTATAAAATTATAAAATTATAAAATTATGAAATTATAAACTTATAAAATTATAAAATTATAAAATGATAAAATTATAAAATTATAAAATTATAAAATTATAAAATTATAAAATTATAAAATTATAAAATTATAAAATTATAAAATTATAAAATTATAAAATGATAAAATGATAAAATGATAAAATGATAAAATGATAAAATTATAAAATTATAAAATGATAAAATGATAAAATTATAAAATTATAAAATTATAAAATTATAAAATTATAAAATTATAAAATTATAAAATTATAAAATTATAAAATTATAAAATTATAAAATTATAAAATTATAAAATTATAAAATTATAAAATGATAAAATGATAAAATTATAAAATTATAAAATTATAAAATTATAAAATTATAAAATTATAAAATTATAAAATTATAAAATTATAAAATTATAAAATTATAAAAT
>Ga0214542_1006708_pt1 | contig 20724 bp, 12 predicted proteins | sample CNSS1metaG_FD_160096 | JGI IMG/M metagenome (GOLD analysis project Ga0214542, IMG submission 160096) | Root nodule microbial communities from cowpea collected in UCLA plant growth center, Los Angeles, California, USA - CNSS1 | ecosystem: Host-associated > Plants > Roots > Nodule | place: USA...
GTAATCAGATACATATTCACAGTCCAATTCACTTACATCACCCAAGCATGTTAAGACCTTCCAAACAATACACTAAGACTCGACTCATCCGAATACCTATAACCTAGTCGGATTCAGCAGATGCTTGCACTTGTGGTGGATACCTCTGCTCACCCCCGAGCCATATGTTACAAGTGTTACAATGAATCAATTTCCCTCACCACAAGGTTAGCCCTTAATGAATTTCATGCCTACTGCTACTCTCACCACAAGAGTCAGTCCGCTCTAAGTGAGACTAACTGACTCCTTAGAGTGTCAGGATGCAATCCTTACCTTGAATCCTTACCAAGTTATACAGATGGGGCACCACCATGGACACCCACTAACAAGGGCCATGGGATTACGTCCCGACCACTGAAGCACGACACTAAAGTCCCACCTAGAGACTTCAAGGAATTACGCACTGACTTCATACCAAATATATACAAACAGCCAAGGAATAAATACAGATATCATACTTAGAAACCCTCATACCAACTTCCGTAACCAACCCTCATTTATCACAAGTTGAATCAATGCCAACTCGTTATTCCCAATCATGCATAAAGTACTTCCTCTCATACTAATACCATGCCACTGGATTATCAACCATCAAGGTCCATTGTTGCTCATGCCAATTTCCGCTCAAGCCAGACGGATTCTCGCTCAGGCGAGCTTCCCTTCGCCTAGGCGAGAGCTCGACAAGGAGAACAGTATCCCCTACGCAATCGCACTTAGGCGAGACCCCTTCGCCTAAGCGAGACATCTGCTCGCTCAAAACGAGGTTTTGGTCGCCTGAGCGACAGCTCGCGCAGAAAGCCCTGGGCGAGCCTCCACTCATCTCGCCTAGGTGAGGCAAGCTCGCTTGGGCAAGATTATCAGTGCTCGCCATTGTTCACGCCTGCATCACACCTAAACATATACCAAACAAGAAATACCAGCCAGTCCAAGCATCCATGATAGTATATCAAACTCAAAAATGATGAGACTAAAATGGTACAAATCACAATCACACCAGACAAGGGGGTTCTAACTTCCCTTACCTGGAATACGCTAGTACAGGAACTCAACCGCAAACACGGACACCACGGCTCTTAGGGTATGCTTATGAACTGGAAAACAATGGAGCAGATTTCAAGATAAGCTCACTACAAATTCCTAGATGAAAACAAATATGAAGAAACACAGAAGGGAGTACGAGCATGAGTTGGAATGGACTTACGAGAAACGGAAAAATTGGTTTGAGCTCACTTGATGCGAAAAGGCGGCTGAACCCTAACAGAGCTCTCTCTGAGAACAGAAGGAGTGACGGCTGATTCTATGAAGAGTGAGAGTGAGTGTGTTAGGGCAGATTAGGGTTTGATTTTAACACTTGGACCAGCCGTAGGCCCAATTACAAGGGGCAGGCCTTTACCTTAGGGCAAAAAAGAATAAAACAATTTTAATGTGCCTGACAATTATTATTATATATTATTAATAATAATATTAACAATAAATAATAATATTATTAATTATTATTAATATTATTACTGATATATTAATATTACTAATTAATATTTATATAATTACTAATATATTATTATTATTATTATTATTATTAATATTAATAATAGTTGTAATATTATTATTTATTTTAATATTATTAATAATTATATATAATTATTATTATTATTATTATTATTTTTATTATTATATAATAATAATACTATTAATAATTATATATTATTAGTATTATAATATTATTATTATTATTATATAATTATTATTCAATGAGAATGGACCAAAAAGTGATCAAGTTTCGATCATGGGTTATTTTCAAATTAAGTTCAAACTTAAGAAACCACAAAGAAAAATTAATGTTTGTGATCAACGTCGACCACTAGCTTTTACTTTTATAAAATAAATAAATAACACATGACACGCCGTTTGTTATTTTTAACATCGTCTAAAAAAAGGGACCAAAAACAATAATTTTAAAAGTGTAGGAACTCATCAAATTTCGACTAAGGATTATTTCCAAATTTAGATCAAATTTCATGAAAAAAAAAATTATTTTCCCTTTTTTTTCAATTTTTCTTTAATTTACATTTCAAAATTTCCTTTCCTCCCTCGTTTAATCTCCTTCCTTTTGACCCACCATTAATGACTCGTTCTAAATACAAACCTAATCTCCTACTTAGCCCCTCCCTCCCTTTTGACCCAACTTAAAATCATTAAAGTAATGTATATACTCAGTATTTTTTTTATTTTTATTTTTCAGAATGTTTTCCCATAGGATTTTCAATTTCCTTTCCTTGCAGTTCTCCATTCAGAAATTTGGAGAGTAGAAGCAAATAAAAGAATTTGGAGAGTAGAAGCAAATATAAAAATTTGGATTAGAAGCAAATATAAATTGATCTTCTCAAGCAGTATATAAACTGAGATTCTTATTGTCCGCTTCAATTTGTTTGTCAGAAATCACTGGACCTGTTAACTTTCAATGCAATTGCAACTTTATAGAGAATTGCCAAATATACATAATTGTTGCTCTTAAGACCAATCACCTGTAAACATGTGACGATCCAACATTTCCTTCGTATCACAACTTCTAACTTCAAATACATGCAAGATCTGAATGATACGGATATTTTCCATATTCCAATTAGCGGAGTAAAGAGTTGGATTCACATTGAATAGAACTAAACTTGAAAAACAAACACGCAGTGTATTTGTGTCAAAGCAAACTAAGGTTCACCACCACCAGGGAGTCGACCTTTGTATTTAGACAAATACACAATTTTTGTCAAAACAAAACATGCACATAGTCTATATAGAAGAGTACAGGAGAATAAAACTCTCCTAACCAATGACAATAAAAACAGGACACATAGGCTTGCTGCATAATTTCCACAACAATCGTTGTAGCAGCATAATTTCCGCAATGTTTATCATGCATACCTTATAAATGCAAACAACAGTAGGTCTATTTGAACATAGCAGGAATTAGACCCCAAAGTTCAGAAATAGAGAACCTTATATACAGTACTGCAAAAAATTTAAATGCATAAGTTGGCATTGCCCTTTATTTCCACAGTCAAACGCTTAAATGCGGATCGTGGTGTACATCTGATGGGTCAGTATAAGTTGCATTCCTCAAAAAATAGCACCTAGGAGTTACTATAGACAGGGAGAGAGCACGAAAAATAATAATCAATTTTGTCTACGGACCTATTAGCCTACATCGTGTACCTTTCAATAAAGAGGTATCAACTAGAAACATTTAACATATGGTATAGATTACTTTAATGCTACTTTGTATAACAGGGATCAGCTACTATGAATACAGGATTAATATTGACAAAAATTTTACAGAACACACTAGCAGTTCAAACCCCAATCATAAGGCTGATAAATCACCTTCAACTCAGAAGTGGCAAGTAGGTCCAACAATAATTCTGAGTCGGCAGGATGTAAGTAGCTTGACACATGCTTCAGGACCTCTGCCTCATTTCTACCAAAATCTACACTAAACCTGAGTTTCAAAATGAAGAAATATTAGAATCCTCAAACTCAAATCAATTACACTTCTACTTATTCGAAGTTTTACGTAAGTATATTAATGTATATTTATATTTCAGAGATACTGCTCGTCTTAAATACTTTGAACCCAGCCAAGTATAGAATTTGAGAAGTTACCTGAGAGCATCAATCATATTTCAAGTCTTAAATTAACCTAAAGCACATAAATCATATTCCGAGTCTCTTTAAGAACCTACCACTTAAGGATCTTAGTGGCATGTGCAACCTTTGCAGTAAAATCTATTGAAAGGCCTCCATTTCTTAAGAAATTACGGGCTGCATCCATTAATTCTCTGTCAATGTCCCCGGGAGAATAGCACCGAAGTGAGGGTCCTGATCGAGTACCATATACCAAAGCAAAATGAATAAGGGACTCCGGGAAAGGAAGGGCCACCTAACAAAAAAGGAGCGAAAAGTGAGCATCAAATCAGTAGCTATGCTTGTGGCAACTTCGTAGAGAAAGTATGTGAACCAAACACCAAAAAGTAAAGCATTACATACTCAGACCTACAAATATGACCTAGGAAAAGCTTTCATGCTTACACCCACTTGAAGCCATGGTTAATCAAATCAACAGAAAATAAAACAAAATAAAAACATCAAGTGTTGAAGTAGATACTAATAAGGATTTAAAGCAATATAATTTAAAAAGAGAATTAAGATAGGTAGAAGAGAATAATAAAAAAACAGAGGGGTTCTAGGTTAGGTTAGGAATCTCTTAAATCTAAAATCATAATATGATGACTAGAAGATGTTGAATAGAAGTTGTTAGAACGACATGCAGCTCATCTATCACATATTAAATGAGGTCATGCATCACATGTTTTCATAGCCATTATGATAGCAGCCCAAGCAGGCAATTGGAGAATAGGCCCAAACCCATTATTTGGAGAGTGTATGAGAGGAGGAATAGGAGGGTGAGAGAATGATGAGTTGGCACGAGAGTGTTTTGTGCAGGAGAGTTTCTGTTATACTGAGGAGGAGGATGAGGAGAGAAAGGGTATCATTGAGTATTGGAAGTTTGTTATGGGCAGGGGGCAATAGCTCTCTATTGGAGTTAGGCTCTGTGGATAGAATCTGATTTCTGTATTTCCCTTTGTTTTTGCCATTCAATAATACTAGGATTTATTCCTTTCTGTGTGAATTGTCCTTTCTACTATAACTATTCTTTGGGTTTCCAACATTTTGGTCCTACCTGTCGGATATTCGTAGGGGTAAATGCCACCTAAATCGAAGAAGCAAATGGAAGCAAAAGTGGACGTGCTTGAGGCTGATGTGGCCAGCCTTAAGCTGACGGTGGAAACTATTCAAGCTCAAAATGCGTTGATCATGGATAAGTTAGATGCCTTGAATGATCAGCGAAGAAAAAGAAAAACAGGTGACGAATCTGATGTTGACAAGGAGGAAGAAGGAAGTGTTTATGACGAAGAAGGACCAAAAGTGATATCCACTAAGAGAACCACGACTCAAAGGATTTCGTCAGGGGGATTCAAGAAATTACAAGGTGATTCACGGGAAGAGTTTAGTCAATCAGTCAAGGAAATTGAGCTTTCGATGTTTGATGAAGACCCAGCAGGGTGGATTTCCCGAGCTGAAGTGTATTTTCAGGTGCAAGAAACACCAGATGATGTTCGTGTCAACCTTGCCCAGCTATGTATGGAAGGACCGTCAATCCATTTCTCTAATTCTCTTTTAGAGGATGAAAAAGAGTTGTCGTGGGAGCAGTTCAAAAGGGATCTCGACCATTATGGAGGCAGTCGCTAAGGGACGTTTTTGAGCAACTCTCTGAAAATAAACAAGAAGGGTGTTTGGATGACTATATTCATCGATTCTAACGTCTTATTGTGCAAGTAAAACGTGTTCCAGATGAGCAATATTTGGGGTATTTTTTTGCATGGCCTGAAAGAGGAGATTAGGGGACATGTTCGGAGGCTACTTTGTGGCGGGCAAAGTTGTTGAATCTAGCTCGTGCTATTGAAAGAGAAGTTGATGGAAGTAAGGGCGGTGGGTATCCAAGCCGAAGCAGTTTGGGTTCCTTTAGTGGATTCGGGGCCAGGGAAATAGAAGGAATGGGCATTCGGGCTGGATTCATGTGGGTCTTGGAAAGGATCATTTCAACGAGAAAGGACTGAATAAAGGACGTGTTGGGTTTCGGCCAAGGAGGATAAGACAGATGAGCCTAATAAAAAGAATTTAAGTACGCTGGATAGAGGAGGTAAGCACTTATCCCTACAGGAATTAAATGAATGCAAGAAGAAAGGACTATGTTACAAATGTAGAGGTAAAATATCAACTTCTTCACCAGTGTCCTGACAAACAATTGAAGGTCATGTTGTTGGAAGACGATGAAGTTGCGGATGACAATGGAGATTTTCAAAAGGTTGAATTATGTGACCTAAGAGATTCGGATGGTGAATGTACTATGTTGCTGTTGGGGAATTTGATTTACCACCATCATGAATAAAGAGCATGCTATTACTTTCCAGGAAGGATAGTGAATGTGAGACCCTATAGATACCTGCACCACCATAAAGATGAGATAGAAAAGCAAGTGAGGGGGATGTTGCAGTCGGGAATTATTAGGCCCAGCCAAAGTGTTTTTTCTAGCATGGTCATTTTAGTTAAAAAGAAAGATAATTCATGGAGGTTATGCGTGGACTACAGAGCTTTTAACAAAGTTACAGTGCCAAATAAATTCCCAATCCCTGTTATTGATGAATTATTAGATCAAGTGCATGGAGCTAAATATTTCTCTAAGCTGGACCTAAAATCGGGTTACCACCAAGTGAGAGTTAAGGCTAGTGACATACATAAGACTGCTTTCAAAACCCATGAAGGTCACTATGAGTATCTGGTTATGCCCTTTGGTCTGCATGCACCTTCAACTTTTCAAGCCTTAGTGAATGACATATTTCAGTCTATGTTCAGGAAGTATGTTCTAGTGTTTTTTTATGACATTTTCATCTACAATAAAGATTGGGAGACCCAAATGCAACACTTAGCTAAGGTGTTACAGGTGTTGTTAGATCAAAAATTAGTGGCCAACAAGAAGTGTCATTTTTCTCAAGTTGCTATTGAATACTTGGGGCACATTGTTCTACTGAGGGTGTGGCAATGGACCCAAGCAATGTGGACTATGTTTTGAAGTGGCCTGTCCCAATAAACACAAAAGGAGTTAGGGGTTTCTTGGGTCTCACGAGCTACTATAGGAAGTTTGTTAAGATTATGGGAAATTGGCTAAACCTTTAACTGCTCTGACTAGGATAGATGGGTTTAGATGGACTTCTGTTAAACAACAAACTTTGGACCACTCAGGGTTTTACAGAACGTATAGGAGGTTATTTGCGAATCTCCATTGGCATGGGATGAAGGAGAGGGTTCAACAGTTTGTCAAATAATGTGACACTTGTCAACTGCAAAAATATTTAATCAGCTCTCCTGGGGGTTTGTTGCAGCCTTTGAATTTTCCTTACCAGATCTGGGAAGAAATTTCCATGAACTTCATTACTGGCCTCCCAAAGTACAAGAGATATGAAGCCATTTTTGTTGTTGTGGACCGTTTGTCAAAGTACAGCCATTTTATCCCAATCAAACACCCATATATTGCAAAAATTTTGGCTGAGATTTTTGTCAGAGAAGTTGTTAGACTACATGGCATTCCAGCTTCAATCTTGTGTGACCGTGACCTAGTTTTTGTCAGCATTTTCTATAAGGAGATCTTTAAATTGCAAAGAACTCAGTTGAAGATGAGTACTGCCTATCATCCACAAACAGATGGTCAAACTGAAGTTGTGAATTACTGTTTAGAGACATTTCTGCAATGTTCCATAGCAGATCAACCACAGACATGGGTGTTGTGGGTGCCATGGGCTAAATATTGTATAACACCAATTTCCACCGTTCCATAGGAACCACCTTTTGAGGTGGTGTATGGACGGCTTCCACTAGTCATTACTAGATTGCTTCCAAGGGAGACATGTGTTGAAGCCATGCAACGTGAGTTGTTAGACCATGACGAGGCACTAAGTCAACTGAAGCAACATCTGCTTCAAGCTCAAGGGCGCATGAAAAATCAAGTTGATGCTAAGAGAGTGGATAAAAGTTTCAGCATTGGAGAATGGGTGTTCCTTAAGTTGAAGCCTCTTAGGAACCAGACCTTGAAGTCTAAGATTTGTCCTAAGCTTGCCCCTAGGTACTCTGGTCCTTTCCAAATTACAGGTAGAGTAAGGGTTGTAGCTTATAGACTTCAACTTCCTCCGAGGTCACATATACATCATGTATTCCACGTGTCACTCCTCAAAAAGGTTGTTGGGACTTATGATATTGAGAAAACTTTGCCTCCCGGATTAGATTTGGAGATTGTTGGAGATGTTGTACCTGCTGCAGTGTTGGCCACTCGTAAGGGAGACCAGCCGAAGAAGAGTTTATGATTAGAAACCAATTTCCAGATTTCAGTCTTGAGGACAAGACTGATTCTCAAGAGAGCGGCATTGATAGCAGCCCAAGCAGGCAATTGGAGAATAGACCCAGGCCCTTTATTTGAAGAGTGTATGAGAGGAGGAATAGGAGGGTGAGAGAATGATGAGCTGGCACAAGAGTGTGTTGTGCAGGAGAGTTTCTGTTATATTGGGGACGGTGAGGAGAGAGAGGTTATCGTTGAGTATTGGAAGTTTGTTATGGGCAGGGGGCAATAGCTCTCTATTGGAGCTAGGCTCTGTGGACAAAATCTCATTTATGTATTTCCTTTGGGATTTATTCCTTTCTGTGTGAATTGTCCTTTCTACTATAATTATTCTTTGGGTTTCCAACACATTAATAATAGGAAGTGTTAGTAATTTCATATAAAATAGAGATAAGGTCAAAGTATCGTATATAAACAAGTGTAAATTTTTCCTAATTAGTTGCCTTTGTGGGAGTGAATAAGGTCTAAATCTACTCTCTAAGACAGTCCAAGGATTGTGTGGTCATATCTCGAAGAAAATATGCTTTAAACATTTTAGAAGAAACAAGAATGTTTAATGTTTATCTTGTGGAGACACCAATGGTACCTAGTGTCAAACTTGTACCTGACCAAAGAGAACTTGTACCTAGTGTCATATCTTGGGAGAATAGACAACTAGTTGATAAGCTAAATTACCTCATTGTAACTTATCCTAACAATGTCTTTGTAGAGAACGTAATGAGTCAATTCTAAAACTCTTCTTGTGAAGACCATTGGGAAGCAGTTGTACTGATGTGAAAGTATATATTAAGAATGCTTCTGGCAAAGCCATTATTTACAAAGTTAAGGGAAATACTCAAATTGTTGGATATTCTGACACTAGTTGGGCATGGTCACCAAATAATAGATTTAGGGTAGTGTTTTTATTATCATGAAAAAATAAGAAACAAAATGTTGTGACAAGATCAAATATAAAAGTAAAATACAAGACAATGACACTTGTGAAATTGTGACTCATGGCTAAAGAAACTCCTCAGAGTTAAAATTTCACGAATATTCTCAAATACACCTTATGTTGGCAACCAAACAACATTTGCATTGCCTCTAATCCTATCTTTACGAGAGGACCAAACATATTTAGTCAAATTGTCATTTCACAATAGAAAAGTTAGAGGAGTACGGAGACCTCACCACTAGTTTTGTCAACTTTAGTGGATAATTGAAAGACATATTAACCAAGCCTTTAAGAGGATCAAAGATCAATCATATTTACAGCAAGATGAGAACATATGACTTAGATGCTCAAATCTTTTATAATAAAAAGGTATCTTTTACAATCTTTTAGAATCAAGAATATCTAGAATATAAAAATGTTTATATTTTTTTCTTATCATAGTTTTACAATTAGAGGATATCATATCTTCTTTGTTTATTGTATTGATTTTGCTTTACCATATAAATAAAACACTTGTTTTGCCTTTAGAAACATATGATTTCAACTTAACGTCTCTTCATTTCATATAGTTTAAGATTGTTTCAAAGTCTATCTTAGTGAAGTTTGTTAATCATATCGTGCTTTAACTATTAGGCCACCCATAAATATTTATTTCAACTACCAAATATACAACCTTCAACATTGGGTGTTGGGAATCTCATATCAACTAGAGATATGATCAAATTATAATATACCAGTATAAACATCATCTTACAAACTGGTTAAATTAAGCCTAAATTAAATTTCTAAGAGTAAGTATCACCAATTTAGTCTTATCCTAGAATATAGCCTCAATATATGGATATGTGAATGTATATAATGCACGGGTATAAAAATATACGTAGGTATTCAACATAACCTATGTACCTCAAAATCAGTCGATTTCACTTGAGCAATTCCATCCTTTCCCTCTCACCCTCTAACTTCTAAAGAAAGTCCTATTGATACTAGATTTATAAGCATATTATTGAACCTAGCCCAATATTTCAAGGTGCAAATCTTAAGTTTGTCTCTCATTAAAAAACATGCTAGTCATGTAACTACTTACTAGAAGGAAAAGGTAGAATAAAATAGAGATCCTAGATTACTAAGTCACTAAAATTCAAATTAGTATAGGGGCTGTAAAGAGAAAACGGGAAAGTTCCGGTCTAAAGAATAAGGAGGATAAACTTTGAAGAGCCTTTTATGTAGTACTTAAATAAAGGTGTTGCTGTAGTATAAAGCAAATATAACGCCATGGGAATGCAAGCAAAGCTAACTCATGAATGAACACCTTCACTTTAACGGTTGAACGAATTAAAATAGAACAAAGATATCTTACCCTTAAACGTTTATCTTTTGCACCGAATGGCTTCATAAGGGTGTATGGTTGTCGCTGGTTCGCCCTCAAAATGCCATTTTGAATGGCCGAAAGAGAGTAGGTGAATCCACCAATAACATATTGGAAGTCTTCAAATAATTTCCTTCTTTCGAGTGCTCCAGAAGGGTGACCCCATACTAAGATTGCATGGATGGTCATCATATTATATAGATTAATAAAAAAAGCAAGCTTCTCTTCTCTAGACAAATCGCATACTTCCCCTCTTTGGAGCTCTTCTATTATTCTTAGATATCTAAACAAAAATACAGTTGTATAAATAACAGAGTTAAGTTCTAGGAATAACATCGTTAAATGGCACTTCTGAGTAAGTAAGCCAAAAGGCATTAGAAAAACCTTGCAAACTCCTCACTTCCATGCATACTTCTGTAATCAACATGACGTCCATCTTCAGAGGCATAGGCTTCAAACATTGCATAGGACAAAAGCCTCAGCCTCGATGCAACTTCTGTCATAGGCTTAGGTTTAACAGTAATTATCCCCCTCGGAATGTTGTAACAAAAAGATGCCACAGTTGGATCGTCATCCAAAAACCGATATAGGTGATTACCATCCTCAAATAGATTCTCACTAAAGCAAAACAAAACAATTGAACATGTAAGAATTTTCATTTCTTTTGTTTAAAATAAAACGGAAATTAGAAACACCAAATGGAGTAGTACTTGGACTCACTCAAAAACATGCTGAAAGAAGAGCTTGCTGGCAAGTTTTCGTGCAAACTCAACAGCCTATACCATCAGACAAGAATAAGGAAGATAGAAAAGGCATTCTGAAGATAGAAATTCTGAAATGGTATTAAATGAGTTTGATAAACAACGGATATGCTCGACCATGTGATCGTTAATAAAGGAAGACTAGAATTCAAAACAGACAGTTGCTCCAGAAAAAGCTTTTGAACAGGATAAATGTCACAAATATTAAGAGGTGAATCCGTTAATTGTATTCACCTAAAACTCATAATGAATTTGCATGCATCTCTAACTTCTTCCATATTATAGACACACGTCAAACAAATGGCAACTTCTATGAAGACATTACATCAATTCTCTAATGGTCAGTTTGTGCTTATTTGAAAACAAAAATGTTTTCTTTGCAAACTTTATAAATATAAATATATATATATATATATATATATGTGTGTGTGTGTGTGTGTGTGTATATGTGTGTATGTATGTATGTATGTGTGTGTGTCTAATCTGCTCATTTTTAAATTAAGCTATTTTTTCTGCTTTTTTAAGAAACAAATCTCATCCACTTTTAAAAAATGAATTTTTCCATTACTTGTTTTAGATACACTTATTTTAAATTTAAAAAAAAAAAAAAATTAATTTATTTTAAATTTAAACAAACTGACCAAATGTTATTTGATACTAGAAGTCTCAATACAATAAATAGGTTGCTCAATTCTATGTAAATATTAATTTAGATAAACATGCTTTATAAATGCAAACGGAGAGAAAGTGTATCACTTAATTTTCACAACAAATCAGCAGCAGCACAGCGCAGACCTAAAGTACAAATTTCCTTGGCTTTTTACCTTAAAAATTATTCCCCTTCCCATCACAACATGGAATGAAGGAAAAATAAAAAAGAACGCCTCCAAAGGAAATGAGTTAAGTTCAAGAAAATAAATTCATTTTAAGGTTTATTTTCTTCTATTTTGAATAGATGTGGATCACAAGTAAATTCAAAGTAAGGATAAGCTAAAAAAACACAAATGACAGAAGGAGAATCAATTATTAAAATCCATTGCAGCAACCTGAAGGACAAAGCATCGAGAAGGAACAAGCTATAAGAAAATAGAACCAACATGTGCAATGAGGTAGTTCCTTCGAAGGAAGAAAAGACCATGAAAAACTAAAAAATCATCAAATTATACATCTTATAACCTTCAGGAATAAAGATAAACCAGAGATGAGGAAGTATACCATTTGTCTTTTGTTTGTAATATTAACTATTACTAACTATTAACAAGCCAAAATGGGAAATGAATGTGTTAACCAACAAGAAAGAGAGAAACATTGAACTGAAACCGTGTGCTTATATGACAATTAAGATGCTTTATTTATTTTGAGAAAAAAGAATTTATACAATAAATAGAGGAGATCTAATATCTTTTAATAATAAAGAAATGATACAGGAATAAATAAAAGTATTTTTAATAATACATATTCACTAAACTTGACAACTCCAGTTGTGATGTCTCCAAACTGCAGTTTTTCTCTTATGAAATGACATTCCACCTTAATATGTTTGGACCTCTCATAACAGACAGAATTAGAAGTAATGTATAATGTTGCCCAGTTGTCACATATTAGGTGCATTTGGAAACTTTATTCAAAGTTAAGTATTTTGAGTAGTTGTTTTAGTATATTTAAGTGACTAATATCATTGTCTTGTATTTTGCTTTTGCAGTTGATCTTAACACAACCTTTTGTTTCTTACTCTTTCACGATATTAAACAACCTCCAACATGACCAAGATATTGTTTTAGTTGTACAATACCATCCTTATCATTGCCTACAATGTCTTTCACATATACAATGAACAGGACCATCCTTAAGAAGAACGACAATAAAACAAAGAATGATCCACATTATTCCGTATTCTTTTAAATTGTTGGATAACAATCCAAAACTGCCCAAACCATGCATAGCGTTATTGCTTGAGGCCATTAAGGACCTAGTAGACGACATACCATGTCAGGTGACACCTCCTAAGCAATAAAGCTAGAAGGTTGTTCCATTTAGACTTCATCAAGGTCACCATGAAGAAATACATTTTTTATGTCAAGCCGAAAAAAAGTCTAGTGGTGAATAACTACAATGAAAAAGGGAAGTTGAATGGATGTCATTTTGGCAATTGAAGAAAAAGTGTCAATATAACCTTGGCCATAGATTCATTGTCATATTTTGGCAACTAACCAGGATTTATAGAGAACAATGTTTCCATTGGGTCTTGTTTTAAGAGTGTATAGCCATGAGAACCAACAATTGATTTGCGAATTGATTTGTCCGTTGGAGGACAAACCAACTCCCAAGTATCTCTAATTTAAATGGCACACGACTCATCTCATCTCATCAATCATCACTTGTCACTACTCTAAGTGAAATAAAGTTTCATCTGAACACATAGAAATGAGAACAAAAGATAACAAAGGCAAACAAGTATAACATATGGTGGAAAGTTGATGAGAATTGAGGTTTATATAGTGAGGAGAAGGGTTACATGTAGAACGTGTACCTTTTCGAATAACAATAGGCTAATCATTTTCAGAGGAAACTAGATTCAGCAATATGGGAGATAGTGTCGGTGAAGGGTTATATCATTATCCATTGAAGATGGGTCCCATATTGAAATTTCAATAAGTTGTGTTGTGAATAACATTGATATACCTGAGGAGGTGTTGGAGAAACATTTTATGGCATAGTCATCCAGTGGCAATGGTAGAAAAGTGACTAAATATGTCATCATTAAAAGGAATAGATGTGTAGAATGGAATAGACTTAAAGAAAGAGAAAACAAAAGACACAATACCTATGAAGATCAAGAGAGAAACATTGATACCCTTTTAAAAACAATAATATCCCACGAAGACACTTGAAAGATAGAGGAGAAAATTCAACCATGTGTGAAGTTATTTACAAAACATGTGGTACCAAACAAAAAGCCACTTCATTTTAGACTCTTCATGAAAAAAAATCTTGTTAGATTCCTATACGAAAGATTATTTACAAATTACCCCTACCACATATATTTTTTCATGCAAGGAACAAAACAAATGATGATATGACAAGTGTGCGAACGAAAATGTGGAATTTTTTTCATGTAGAGACCAAAATGAAGACTATAACTTTCACATAGGGACTACATGACAAATGATGTCAAATAAAGAGACCCAATCTAATACCGTTACAACTTTAGCAAACAGCAGGAATCATTTTTCATATAGAAATTAAAATGTACAGCTTTTACATATAGGAATCAAAAAGAAAAATGATACCAAATGTAAACACCAAGTTTTTAATTTAATCTAAATAATATCTTAAAACAAAAGCTACCAAATACAAGCTACAGGTACAAACTAAGCTAAACCATAGTCTTTGTATTTTGTGATTAAAAAGAAATCAAAAGCAATTAGGTTCTCATTTCTCAAACATTGATTCCATTTAACTTAATAATAAAGCTTTAAGGGACACCACACAAAAAGGACAAACTTTCTACAGCACTAATTGCATGACTATTATTGTTTCGGGCAACCAAATTTTATAGATGCATTAAACGATTACACTTGGGAGAATATACAATGTTGTTAAAACACACTAGAATGTCATCGAAACTTGAAATCAAGCTTACCTCCTTCCTTTCCAACAATTGATCTTCTGATAAGAAGTCCACAGCATCAGAAGCAACGAAGCAGTTAGTAAACCTCCGCATTTTGCAAAATCGGTCCTTCACAACAATGCATTCTTTCATTTTGCGGACAATTAGAGCCATTTCATCAAGCGCCCCTCTACTGGACACATCATCCTCTCCAGAAAGTGGCGGAACTGGGCATTCAAATGATGGTGCTTCATTAATAAGGTAGTCAATCTTCTCATTAAGTTTGCCAGACTCACTTAAGGACTTTAGTGTACTCAAGCCTCCAATAAGTATTCCATTGAAAAAAACCTTGGGAATAGAAGTAGATCCTGAATTCTTCTCCAGCTCCATCTTTCTACTAGGAAAGACATCAATGTTGATTTCAACATATCTAAGCCTTTTCATATACAAAAATTTCCTAACTTCTTTACATTCTGGGCACCCTAGTCTTGTGTACAATATAATCCTTCCTTTCATGGGTATGGGTAGTGATGGACCTTCATTTATAGGTTCCTCCCTTGAGACAGTTCTATTTTCAGCATCAACAGATGACGTTTTAATATAATTTAAGGGATTCCAAATTGTTTTCTCCACTGTCTTCTCAGGAACCTCTTTCGTATCACTTTCTCTTGATAAATATGAAGGGTCCTTACCCATGTCATCAGATTTAACCACAGTATATTCGTCTCTTTTTACAGAAAGGCGGCGAAGCACCATGGACACTGCTATTATACTTTTCTCCTTAACAAAGTCTCTAAGAGATTTTGTCTTCTCAACCCCACGTAGATTCTCCGGATTGGTGTGCAAAGTATCCATAGATGTGCTGCAGCCAGCTTCAGTTCCAGGAACCACAGCTCCACCAACATCAGGCTCCAAATTATTGCCCTCTGAAGTGTTCTCTGTTTTTTGATTCATTTGTGCAGATCCCACGCTTCTGCTGTCATCCTTCTCTATGAACAAACCCTGCCGCACAAAACTATTATCTAGGCTTACTTCTTGACTTTTAGGCTCAAAATCTCCACTGTCTCCCTTAACACCTGAACACTCTTGTCCAACAATGCTAACTTCAATTCCAGATTCCATGGAATCACTATCATGATCCTTTTGAAACAAGTCATCTGGAACCGTACCGGTCTCCAAGTTTTCTTGTTGAGGTCCACACAGCAAATCGCAACTATCCCCCAACCTCCGACCCAACTGAGATTCTCCGGCTACATTGTCTTTTCTTTCCTCTTGAATATTCAACTCTACATCTATCACCTCATCCACCCTGTTTGGCATACTATGCTGCTCATCATCAAACTTGAGGGCATCATGACCAATATGCTGATCATTCCCAAACTCAGAGCAATCACAGTCTACATTTTGAGTTTCTGCCCGCACTGAGTGTTTTTCCCTATGTTCTTCACTCAAATCCCCTTCTATCTTTCCAACGGCCCGAGGACTTCGCTCATCTGTCTCCTCTAATTCTTTCTTTTCCATGGTAATGCAACCAAGAATCACATTTTCCACACGCTACATAATCTAGGCGCCACAACAAACTCAACACCACTGTATGTTAACAACACTGCTTCTGACTTGTCTCCTAATGAAACCAACGACGAGTGTGCAACACTCAAACAATAATCAAAAGCAAACCCTGAAAGTTACATGAAATTAAGGAGCCAGAAAGTGAGAGGTAGTAGCATCAGTAAGTTAACCATGAAACAAGATCACTGCAGGAGTAAAAAAAATCGAATTTATTACCACACCAACACAAGGCCTTCAAAATTTAGTTTACCTTTCCTAATTAAGACCCTGGTGCCTTTCGCCTGTGAAAACTACAAGGGGCAAGGAATTGCAACTCATTCCAAATGTAATTTGCAAACTCTGAAAAATAACAGCCTGATTAATTTGATAAGGTTGGTTACACATTAGAACTCGAAACACATGTTTGGTTTTAGCCAAACCAAACAAAGGGTTTTATGGAAAAAGATTACAACAAACAACGCGGAAAAACAAAATGAGAAAATTGGTGAATGTAAAAAGAGAAAATGAAAAGGAGGGGGAAGTTACCGATCCGATGAGAATTGAATTGACGCAGAAAAAGAAGACAAGAGGAGGGGTTAGGTTTGTGTTGCGTTGCGCTGCGTTGCGTTGGAGGTTTGAGTAGAAAGTCGAAGGTTGTAAGGGAAGGATGATTCAGACAGCAGGAGGAGCGAGAGAAGCGGGAAGTGCATGGGCCAAAACTTAAATTCCTACTAAATACAATTTTAATTTATATATCATCATATTTATGTGAGTAACACAATATATTTGTTTATCAGCGACACCGTATATTATTAATGCAAAAAAAAATATACATTCAATTAGGAATTATTTAAATTAATTACTATTCAAATTCATAGTCCCTCCCTCGTAATAATTTCTGATTATTTTAATAGCAATATTGATGCAGTAATTATAAAAAATAATGATAAATAAGAAAGGAACTTTAAAAGCACAACAATAATTATAATTCATCGTGAAATAACATAAATATGTTGTGAATAAGAAGAAGACCATACTCATTAAAGATGGTAAATAAACCCATCTTGTGGGTATTGCCGAATCCGTCCCCGTTTTGACGGGAATTCCCGCATTGACTGGGTATGGATAATGGTATGGAAAATCCCCGACTTTTTCAATTGGTATAGAGATGGGTATGGGGATGTATATATCCCCGCCATAATACTTGTCCCCATTTAAATTATTACACTATTCACAATTAATTAAGTAATCATATATATATATATATATATATATATATACTATTATTTATTTCTTCTAATTATTTGGTTTGTCATGAAACTCATTCGCATCTCCATTATATTTTTCATTTTATCATAACATTTATGTAATTATGTTAAAAAGATGTATGTCAAATAAAAAAAATTTATGTCTCACATTTAAATCTTTATATTATTTTTTAATATTTTTATTTATTGTATATTTTTCTTTAATATGAGAAAGTTTAATACTCTCAATTTATGTATTTAATAGCACAAAAATTTCGTTTACTAAGTAATATAAAAATATTATTTACTTATTATTATTAGTTTTTATTTCATTTGAAAAAAAAAATTGTTTTGCTAAAACAATTTTTGTTATTTCTCAACCATTGAGTATATATGTTGATTTTTGAAAAGTTTTCTTAGATCTCTAAGGTATTTTTCATCTTATAATATTCTTAATTATACATTTGTTTTCCTTTGTGCGATTTCTTTCAATAGTCTCTCAAATTGTTTCTAAACATTTGTTAATTTTTTTAATATTTTTATTTGTTGTTTATTTTCATTATGTAGAATATTATTTTAATATATTTTATCTAATTATTTTATATTTTCTAATTCATTACCAATCATACTGTAATTTTTTCACTATAATTGTATAAATAACTTTTATTTCTGCAATATAAAAATTTAATGTAATTGTCATGAATATTTTTTTATCACCATCCAACATAATTGAAGTTCAAAAGATACAAAATCTATGTTAAAATTTTATTATTATGATTATTATTTATTCTTTGTATCATTCTGATCAAAAAACCTTTTAGGTTAAATTATTCCTTTAGTCCTCATTTTCGTAGCAAAATATCAATTTGGTCCCTATTTTTGGAAATTTGATGTAATCAAGTCCTTTCCGTAAGTGGTGTAGTAACGGTGTTAAATGGGTTGCCATGTCTCAATTTCTGGATTTTTTTATTTATTTTTTATTTTTCTTTGAATTTTTTTATTTATTTTTTAAAAATTTAAAAAAAAAATTAAAAACTTTGCCACGTGTCAAGCTGACATCATACCACGTGGAAGTGATAGTGCCACGTGTCAATATTATGTTAGGTATTTAAATATTCTCAATTATGTTCCAGTTTTTTAATTTTTGTCTCAATTTAGTCCCATTTTTTTTTTAAAAAATTGTGCAATTTTGTCCCTCTCCAAATTTAAACACAATTTAATTTTTATATAAATGTGCACAAATATTTCTATAAAAATTGATATTTCAAGTAAATATTTTTAACAAGATTAAATTTATTTTAATTTATATTTTACATTAAACTTTATTTTAAATTGTTTTAAAGTTGTTAATAGAGAATAATGCTAATAACAAAAAAAATCATAAATTATATTGATATTTTATTACATCATACTTTAATATTGTTTTTTATTTGAATTTTTATTTTAAATAATTGCATATTTTTAAAATGTGTAAAATTAAATAATTTCTATACAAATGTTTTAGTTGGTGTAAAAAGAATAATTATATAAATTTAAGAAAAATTAACTAGTTTATGTAACAATAAAAAATAAATAAATTTAAAATTTGAAAACAATTTTAAGTAAAATTGAATGTGAAACAAATTTAAATAAACTTTCTTTTGTTGAAAATATATAATAAAAATATCAATTTGAATAAAAAAATCAAATTTAATAAAAATATTTGTATAACATTTATATAAAAGTTAAATTTTGTTTCAATTATTGGAGGGGGGCGAAATTGCACAATTTTTAAAAAAACTGAGACTAAATTAAGACAAAAATTAAAATACAGGGATCAAATCGAGAATGAGAAAATGACACTTGGCATAATTGTGACACGTGGCATTGTCACGGCCACGTGGCACGATCTCAGCTTGACACGTGGCAAATTTTTAATTTTTTAAAAAGTTTTAAAAAAAAATTCAAAAAATCCAGAAACTGACACGTGGCACCCTATTTAACACCGTTACTACACCACTAACAGAAAGGACTTGATTGCATCAAATTTCCCAAAATAAGAACCAAATTGAGATAAAAAAAATTGAGGGACTAAATTGATATTTTGCTACGAAAATGGGGACCAAAAGAATAATTTAACCTAACTTTTATTAGTGTATAAAAAAAATATTCATTAGAATTTAAAAGATTAAAGTAAACAATCATTTAAAATATATTTTAATTTGAATATTTGTTTTCTTTTTATATTTTTTAAAAATTATTTTTAAATTTTATCAACTAGGTTCATTAATGTTTGCAAATTTAATAAATGTTTTGGTTCTCATGAAATTTTATTTGGTATTATAATCTAAAATGTAAATAATTATAATTTATTTTAAACTTTTATTATGATTATTATTTGTTATTTGTATCATTTTGATCAAATGATGTATTGTAACTTTTATTAGTGTATAAAAAAGATATTCATTAGAATGTAAAAGATTGAAGTAAACAAACATTTAAAATATATTTTAATTTGAATATTTGTTTTCCTTTTATATTTTTTTGAAAATATTTTTAAATTTTATCAACTATGTTTCATTAATATTTGCATATTTAATAAATATTTTGGTTCTCATGAAATTTTATTTGATATTATAATCTAAAATGTAAACAATTATAATTTATTTTAAAGTATTTGATATTGAAGAAACAAACAACCATCCTTCCAATATTGAATATTGATAATATTATGTTTAGGGATGTCAAAAAAATCCGTACCCGCGGGTATCCGCGGATAAAACCCGCAACAGATAGGAAATGGATATTAAAAATGGATACCCGCTACCCGTGGGTATGGGTATTTTTGATACCCGCATGTTAAGGGGGCGGGTACGGGTATCATAGTATCCATACCCGTGGATACCCGTACCCGCTAAACTTTAATTCAGAAAAATTATTACCCCACAAATAAGTCAAAACATTATGAGTCTTCATTATATTAGTAAAAACTTTAATTCAGAAAAATTATATATATATATATATATATATTAGTAAAAAACATTATGAATCTTCATTCAATAATGGTGGTCAGATTCTTACCCCACAAATGAGTAAATTACTTCCATATATTGTGGAGGCATTGATGTGTCTCTAAGACTGGTTATGGACCAACATGGAAGGTAATGAAATTAACACTTTTACTTAGATATTTTAATTAAGTGATTGTTAGAAATTTTTACTGAACTCCTTATGTTTT
>Ga0214542_1006710_pt1 | contig 20721 bp, 7 predicted proteins | sample CNSS1metaG_FD_160096 | JGI IMG/M metagenome (GOLD analysis project Ga0214542, IMG submission 160096) | Root nodule microbial communities from cowpea collected in UCLA plant growth center, Los Angeles, California, USA - CNSS1 | ecosystem: Host-associated > Plants > Roots > Nodule | place: USA...
TAATTAAAATTTTTAGGACATATATGATATAATTATTCTATTTAAATATTTAAAAATAATATTCAAAATTCTTTAATCAAACTTAATTATTTTTTTAATACAATACAAAAAATTTAAATTATATTTACATTTTTAATCATAATAAATTTTTATTTTAATTAAATATTTGATTTTTTTCACTCCCCATAGTTTATTGCCATATTAAAAAAGTTTATTTACTCTATTGAACAAAATTAGGAGCAATATTATTGAATTAGCATTAAATGGTATCAACCTTTTCTTTTATTCACCAAAAGACATGAGCAATATTACTGAATAAACATAGAAGACTTTCGTATTGATATATAATAATATCATGCTAAAATAATGAATTAATAATTATATATAATTGATACGATAAAAATAAACATTTAAATTAGTTTTTTATTAATATATAATAATGATGAAATTTATTTTAAAAATTAAAAAATAAAAAATAAAAAACATGACTTGTGCATATGCACCATTCTTCTCTTTATATATTGTTATAGATATACTTTTATTTATTTATTTTATATATTATTATTTATTGAATATTAAAAAAAAATTAATTACTATAATACTTTCATATTTATTGTATTATGTTTAACTTTTATTATAAATTCAATGTTTACATTGATAACAACATCTACGTGTATTTTTGTTTACAACTAATTTAAGAGTGAACTTTGAAAGAACTATTATATCATCTTATTTAGTTTGTTTGTATATATTTAGAGGTTAAATATTTGATTAATAATTTTAGATAAAATAGTAGTTACCAAACTATAAAGTTTATAAATATAAATAGATATATATATATATATACTTTTTATTAATAATAATTATAATTATTATAGTTATAATTATTGTCATTATCAAATATAATTATAATTATATTTTTAACAACTATAATTATTATACATATGACTCATAAATTATTTTCATTTAACGCAAACAAATTTACATCCAAATATTATTGGATAATCATAATATTTTCATTTTAAACAAAAATAAAATAAAATATGTGTACCCATCAAGAATTAGTTATTATAAATTTAATGTCTACATTGATAACAGTAGTTGCATTTATTTTTGTTTAAAAATGTTAACATCAATCTTACATTATGTTTGCATTTTTGTTTAAGTTGATTATTCATGTGTGGACATTACTTTTGCACGATACCAAAGTTCTCAATATTTCTATATCTTATTTTAACAACAATATGTACATATTCATTTCATTTCAATATAATATAATATATAACTCAATGTACATTTTAAACAAAAATAAAATAAAATGTGTGTACCCATCAAGAATTAGTTATTATAAATTTAATGTCTACATTGATAACAATACCTGCATTTATTTTTGTTTAAATGTTAACATCAATTTTACATTATGTTTGCATTTTTGTTTAAGTTGATTATTCATGTGTTGACATTACTTTTGCATGAGACCAAAGTTCTCAATATTCGTATATTTTATTTTAACAACAATATGTACATATGTATTTCATTTCAATATAATATATAACTCAATGTACATTTTAAACAAAAATAAAATAAAATGCGTGTACTCAAGAATTAATTATTATAAATTTAATGTCTACATTAATAACAATACCTGCATTTATTTTTGTTTAAAAATGTTAACATCAATTTTACATTATGTTTGCATTGTTGTTTAAGTTGATTACTCATGTGTGGGCATTACTTTTACACGAGACCAAAGTTTTCAATATTCCTATATTTTATTTTAACAACATTATGTACATATGCATTTCATTTCAATATAATATACAACTCAATGTACATTTTAAAAAAATAAAATAAAAGGTGTGTGCCCATCAAGAATTGGTTATTATAAATTTAATGTCTACATTGATAACAATACCTGCATTTATTTTTGTTTAAAAATGTTAACATCAATCTTACATTATGTTTGCATTTTTGTTTAACTTGATTATTCATGTGTGAACATTACTTTTGCACGAGACCAAAGTTCTCAATATTCCTATATTTTATTTTAACAACAATATGTACATATGCATTTCATTTCAATAAAATATATAACTCAATGCATTTCACAATATGTTTGCGTTTTTCCATTTTTCTTTAAATTGATTATTCATATGTGGACAATACTTTTGTACGAGACAAAAGTTCACAATATACCAATATTTTATTTTAATAACGATATGTAATATGCACGGAACAAAAGTTCACAAGACACCTGATTACTATACTTTGCCGCCAAAACCACACCCTTCATATTTATTCTCAAATGTAGTCATTTCAATATTTCAATATAAATTAAGTATAACTATAAATCATGTATTGTGTAACTATGGATTATATTAATATATAATGAACATAATTAACGATCTTGAATAATTAGATAATAAAGCAAATTGTCATAATTAGCCAAAATCTAAATGATATATTTACAAATCCACATAAATTACATCAATAATAGCAATACTTTAATTTAACTTTTAACCAATATATTATATAATATTTAAACAAAATACCTATAACAACAATAACACAAAAACAAACAAAAACCTGTGCGTACGCACGGATCTCATACTAGTTGTTTCTTAAAACATCGAAGAAAACAAGATGCTAACATCTTTAAAAAACCAAACCATCACCTCCCACTTTTCTTTTACTATCCATAATATATTAATAAAATACCAATTCATAATGCCTAATAATCAAAGAAAAATTAGATCGTAAAAACAAAATCAACTCACCTACCCCTAAAATCCTATAAATATATATTACATTTTCACATAATAACATAAAACAAGGTAGCAAAGCACCATCTTCAAAACCACAATTTTTCATTTAAAAGAAAACTATTCTGCAACCCAAATTCTTTTTCGAAACACCAAACCCATCACACCAAGTTTATAACCAAATAGAATACAATTGCATGCTACGTAACAATATATATCTTAATATTTTATAACTATTACCCATTCCAACTATAGAAGAAAAAAAAAATGTAACCTATATATGGTATGGTATATATAAAGTTAAATTATTTTATTGGTCTCCATTTTCGTATGAAAATCTCAAGTAGGTCCCCTTTTTTTATTTTGTCTCAATCATGTTCTTATTTTGGAAAAATTGGTGCAATTAGGTCATTTCCATTAGTAGTACACTAACAACGTTATTTATGTGTCATGTGTTAGCACGTTGTTTTTATGATTTTTTTATATTTTTATTTTAATTGTTTTTATAATTTTTTTAAAATTAAAAATTGTCACGTGTCAAACTCACGTTGTGCCACGTGGTAGAGGCAAGGTGATTTGGTAGTAGCAATGTCACATGTCACTATTAGATGTGAAAAGTATCAATGTAGTCTCTGAATTTGTTATTTTGTCTCAATTTGGTCCCAATTTTTCTAAAACTAAATTAATTTTATCCTTATACCAAATTTAATTTTGGCTTAAATAGTCATTTGGTCTTAGTTTTGATCGACTTTTTTCACTTTGGTCCTACTTTTGAAATTGTTTTCAATTTGGTCCTACCTTTCGTTAAATTTTTTCAATTAACTCATTTTTGTTAACTCCGTCTAAATGGTTAACAGAACAGTGACCAGCGTGGTTATTTTCTATGACGTGGAGCACTATGCAGTGACGTGTTTGTTTAATTATTGTGCTAACCATTTAATTGTAATTGTAGAATCATTTAGGGTTTAGGTTAATTGAATTGGGTTTAGGTTGTGTTTGTCGAATTAGGGGATTTGGTGTCCAATTGGGGATTAGTTCGTCGATTTGAGGATATCCTTCAATTGGCCATTTCAGATAAATTTTTGCCATCCAATTGACGTTGATCTTTGTAGAATCGTTCGCGGAGGGTTGAAGGTGTTGTTCGCGGAGGCATGTTTTGGTTTAGGGTTTGATTTTTGCTGAGTATTGTTTGAGATTAGTGTTAATGATTAGGGTTATTGACGTCTCTGCAAAACAGAAAAAGAAGATGAAAGTGAAACAATGAGAAACAAACCTTAAAGTTCGCACAGCCCCAAAATTGTTTATCCAAGTTCTTTGTAGTTCTAGTTGTGCGCACCACTGCAATGTCTCTGCAATCACAAATTGGGGGTGAGCCTGAAATTCTAGAACCACCATGGCATGAATAGCAAGCTCGGTGAACCCAACTATTGCAAGAAGAGGAAGATGCCCCACGAGACATTCCTTTTTAGCTGAAGATGGATGGAAGGCAACTACAATTCAAGAACACACAAACCCTAACTTTCAATTATAACATATGCTCTATGCATACAGTGAAAACGGACATGTCACTGAACAACAATCCACGTCACAGAAAATAACCATGCTGGCCACTGTTTCGTTAACCATTTAGACGGAGTTAACGAAAAGGAATTAATTGAAAAAATTTAACGAAAGGTAGGACCAAATTGAAAACAATTTCAAAAGTAGGACCAAAGTGAAAAAAGTTGACCAAAACTAGGACCAAATGACTATTTAAGCCTTTAATTTTTATATAAATTTTACAATGGTATTTTTGTTATAATTGATATTTTTAACAAAATTAAGTTTAGTTAAATGTATATTTTGCATTGAACTTTATATAAATTTTGTTTTAAATATTTATATATCTATAATTTATAGATAAATGTTAGATTTCTTTTTTAAAATAACAACTTCACAAATTCAAATATAAAATTTTTAAAAAATTTAATAATACTTTAAAATAAATATATTTATTTAAAATTTTACAATTCAATTTATAAAGTTGTTATTTTTAAACCAACTTTGACATTTGCCTATAAATTATTGATATATAAATATTTGAAACAATATTTAAATAAAGTTCAATGTAAAATAAAAAGTTAATCTTGTTAAAAATATTATTGTGACATTTCTATAAAGGTTGAATTTTAAATTTTGTATATATTTGAATAGGGGTGAAATTGCTTCATTTTTTCTAAAAAATTGAGACCAAATGGAGATAAAATAAAAAATACAGAGGCTAAATTGAGAATTTTACATTCAATAGTGACACGTGACACTGTTACTACCACATTATTATTCAATAGTGCACAACGTCAGCTTGACACGTGGCAATTATTATTATTATTATTATTATTTTTAAAAATTTATAAAAAAATAAAAACAATAAAAATTAAAAAAAATAAAAAAAGAAAAAAATCACATACTGACATGTGACACATAGTTAACGTTGTTAGTGTGCTACTAACGGAAATGACCTAATTGCAACGAATTTTCCAAAATAGAGGCCTAATTGAGACAAAAAAGAAGGCGACTTACTTGAAATTTCCCTATGAAAATAGGGACCAATAGAATGATTTAACCTATCACAAAGTTGCCGTTTTTTTACCACACCTGCAACTTCTAAAATTGATTCTACCCTACCAAACACATCAATCCCACGTTTTAATCATTACCAAAAACTAAATATATTATAATAGTTCAAAAGCCATGATACTTTTAAATATTCACTCAAAACTACAAATATCCAAACAATATACACTTTTATCTCACCTTATCTACAACCTCAATGAACTCATTGCAAAGTGTAGATGATTAAAAAAAATAAAATAACAACATTACCATTATCCAAACAAAACAATATGTTAAATCTCATAGGATACATCATCCCATAAAAAAAAAAACTAAATAGATCACCCTACCTGAAATTTTCCTGATCACAATTTCTTTCTTCCAATAGAATTTTTTTTTTTTTGCACCAGAAGATGACTCTCTTTCTTTTCTCTTCTAGTCTTAACAAAATTTTGAAGCTTATATTACCCTGAAGTACTTGGAACACTTGGAAAAATACACATTTTGCTCTCCCTTTTAAAGGTTAATTCCAATTAACTCTAATTTCTTAAGAGGACCACAAAAATATTCAACGAATTTGCCTTCAACTTTCCATCTTCATAAGAAGACCACAAAAATACCAAAAAGATAAAACCAAATATTTATTCCTTTTGCTCTACCCAATGTTTGATAACACAACCTCCAAGATCTAAACAACCACTCCTAACCAAACAAATTATCACATTTATCTTGTTAACTACACCCACAACAAACATGAAAAATACTATTTACACTAGTGATGCATTCAAAATAAATTATAAAATTATACAATATATATAACTCAAATTGCACACATAAACACTTTCAAAAATAATTATAAAAAAATATTTAAAATAAAAACAATACAAATGCACATATAAAGAATTGAATCCATAACCATTAACCCATGACTAGTGCTTCAACCAACTATGCTACACTTCACCACTATTGAATTATTTATTTATTAATTTAAATAATACTCCCCTTTCCAATTACCACTCTTGAAAATACAATTATTTTTCTTGGGTATTACACCATTTGTGTAACATTGCATTTTAATATCTTAATACTACTAAAATAAAACATTTCATTAAGAATATTTAGAAGACAGATAAACCAACGTACATCGTAAATTAGTACAGTCTTACATGATAAGACTACAGTAATATCACTTATATACATTCTCAAGTTACTATACAAGGATCCTATTACAATACTATATCTAACATGACCTAAAGCCACTCATCGCCCAAATAACTATCTCCTTAACTTCAAGAGGTGCCTTCACACCTATATCTATATCTGCTCACACCAATAAGGTGATCATTGCAAAAAGAAAAAAAAAACATACAAACAACAAACAAAAGAGGGTAAGCATGTCTATAAAAGGAATAATCATATAACAGTTAAACTTATTACATCATAAAATAACATATTTCAAACATTCAAAAAGGTAAAAAACATAGAATTCTAGACTCAATTATCTGGATCTATGCATTGTTAAGATTTTGCGGAGCTATGGTATGTGGTCAGCCGATGTTTAAAGCTTTGTTGATTTTTAGTTGGTTTGTATAGATGATATATTTTTACAGTCCTATCTTTTTGTAAGACTGTATTAATATACTTTATGGACTGAATTACTTGTTTTGAATATTATAATAAAGTCTTATTATCTATTAGTTTTAAGTTGATAAAATGGGATGTTCTACTTAGCATGTTGTTTAATTGAGTATTGATACTCATTCATAACAAATCTTAATATGGAATTGATTTTAGTTGGAATTGTTACACCTAGATATGTAACTGATTTTATTTGGAATTGTTACACCTAGATATGGAATTGTTAGATGCTTTCATTATTTAAACGTATTTTCACTTTTAATTCTAAGATTTATAAAAAAAACTTCAATAATAGATTTAAATAGGTCGATTTTTAATTATATAGTTTGTTGATGTTTTAAAAGTAATATATTCAAATGTTGTTCGTTAAACCTAAAACATGTTTTAGACTCAAACTTAACCTTTATAGTAAAACAACCCATATTTAATGGAATTTTGATGAGTTCAGATTCTCTACTAGTTTTTTGGCTGTTATTCTCTGTTGAGCATTAAAAATACACTATATTGATATTTTAAATATTTTTTAATATATTTTAAAACATCAAAATTAGTAGTAATCAGTATATTATGGAGACACAGTAAAAAAACAACACAACAAAATTAAGTAGAGAAACCAAATTCAATTTTGATGGTCTCTAGTTGCACTCCAAAAGGTAAATAAACATTCGTTTATTAAATTATAAAATAATAGAAGAAACTATATCAAAGAAACACGTTTCAATATCAAAAGGATATATCCAAAGGCAAATTATAAAAGGGACAAGATAGTCATGGTTCATAAAATTTTTTAAATTAAATACAACATATATTAAAAATATTAAAAATTAATGAAAATTTAATTAAGTTTTTATTTTTAGTTTTTTTAATAAAATATGACATTTAATGTTAATAAATAATCAAATATAATAAAAAATAAAATAATTATTAAAATATTTTTTGTCTCTCATTGTCTTGCTTTTATTTTTCATTTATTCTCTTTCTTTCTTGAAAAAAAAATTGTCTGACTAGATAGTGAAATATTAGATTAATAATTAACATTCTTTTTTATCTCATAAGTCTTTTGTATATTATTTTTTATGAATATAAAATAGAAAATAATGCATTATGTATTTTTTCCAAAATCAATTTTTAGTTGTAACCAATTATAATAAAATATTTTTTAGTCTTACATAGTATTTTTAAAAAGAAAGGTATATTGCGAAATAAAATAGAAAATAAATTCTTTTACGACAATATGGTTATTTCCATTGAAAAATAAATAGTTAATTTTAATTCTGATTCAATTATTAATGAGTTAAAGTATCTCAAGGAACTAGACAACCCTCTATATGTGTGTGATGTATTTTTTTTATTCTATTATTGATATTAATTAAATATATAAATTTTGAGTGTATTATTTTTTTCTCAAAATTATTGTTGTAGATCCATCATGGGATATATCGTAAGAGTTTACACAATTAAACACTTAAAATTAAGATATTTTTATGTGAAAAAAATAATATATAAAAATATTAAAATTGAGTAAAAATAATTAATACGTATTTTAAAATCTATTTGATTTAATTAAATTTATACTTATATTTAGGGATGGCAATTAGGGCCTGGCCCACGGGCCCGGCCCGCAGGCCCGCAGAAAAAACGCGGGGCAGGCCAGGATAGTGAGCCCGCAGGCCCGTGCAGGCTCGGCTCGGATAGGCCCGCGGTCCACGCGGGCCGGCCCGCAAGCCCGCATAAAATTAAAAAAAAAACTTGCACTTGTGTATATTAATTACTTCTTTTATAGACTCTTGCATTAACATTTCAAATTCTTGTATAACTGGAAAAGACAAATATTATGTAATTTTTAATGTGCTAAAATTTAAAGAATAGATTGTGTATGTCATAGTATGAATATGATGAAAATGTTGAATTATCAATTTATCATCTAATTCCCCAAAGTCTTTACTTAATTTTGTGAACTTCTTAAAATTTCCCAATTTTTAAACATTGAAAGTTTTATCATAAAAAAAATAAAAAATAAAAAAGCGGGCCGGCCCACGAGCCCGCGGACCAACGTATATGCGGGGCGGGCCAGAGTATGCGGCCCGCATAAAATGTGCGGGGCGGGGCGGGTCGGCCCGCGGTGTGCGGGCCTTATGCAGGGTGGGCCTAAACGGGGCGGGCTGGCCCGCATTGCCACCCCTACTTATATTTATATTTCCTCAAAATGGAATACACCATTTAAACAAAATTACTTTATAAAACACAAATAATTAAGATTGTGATAAGAAATAGTGTACTTTGGGGACATTAAAAAGTTAAACATGAGCTAATAAAGATAATGAAAACTTGTGTGACAATAATAAGAAAAGAGATTTTTCAAATAAAATGAAACTAAGGACATGATAAAATAGTGAAAATAAGTTTGTTAAATTATGTAGTAAATTATATAAGCGTTTTAGTAATTTAAAACAAAGACAAAAATGAGGATGAAGACAGTTATAAGAATGGAAATAAAGATGGAAACATAAGACATATACATACTCATGTTCGTTTACATTTTCATACCTAATTTAAAAAACCAAATAGTATTGGCTCATATTCTTTCCTTCTTGGCGAACTTTTCATCAAAATCATAATAAATTTGAACAAGGTCAACTAATTTATTTATCATCACAATATTAAAGCCCAAATTGTGTTAAATTATTCTGTGAAATCTAAGAAAAGCAATAGTTGCTTTATTTGACAAAAATAGCTATGATTCTTTACTTTCACTATTTTTTATTTTCATATAATAGTTAGTGTACATATGAAAAACAAACAAAAATTAAATGAAGAGTAACTATAATTAAAAAAATGATATTTTATTGAACTTTAAAATAGGACTATTAAAAAGGGAAGAAAGTATTAAATAATTTTCCATTAATAATGATTTAGTCACATGAATTACATTTTACATTTTATTATCTTAACATTGGCGTTTAAATTTTACATGAATTACATACCACATCAATTAATTAATTTCAGTTTCATTATTTTAAAATATATCATACGAAAATACATAATAAAAATAATTTTAAATACATAATTAAATTTAGCACCATTTACACAATTTATGTAAACTAATAATGAAATTTACAAACTAATATAAAGATAAAAGATTATAGAGCATTAAAAGAAGAGATGTACGAAAAGTAAAAGAAGCATAAACATTTATTTAATTATTGAGGTATAATACCATAGATCACAAGAAAAGTAAAGTATAGAATTAAAGTTGATAAGAAAAAAAAATTAAAGCTAAATCAAGGACATTTAGGTTTTCCTGACTTAGCTTTCCAGTTGTTATAACATGGACATTCTTCCTTGTTACCGAATGTTCCTGATGGAACACACAAACACTTGTCACAACACAAATTACAGAAGTACAAGCAGTCTTCCCTACCACTAGCCTTTGAACAACGATAGTCACATGCTTTAGGACATTCTGAAATAATACATGTAACCAATTATGACAATATACTTGAATTTAAATAATATATATATATATATATATATATATATATATAAAATACAAATTTTTAACAAACATAATTAAAATTATTCAAACTTTATAAAAAACTTAAAATTTAATTAAGCCTAATATATTTCAAATGTTGAACTAAAATTAATACCTTTAATGGTAAGAGATCCTTCACCACCACCCTAAACATGTTAAAGAAAAATAAATTAGATTTGAAGAAGGCAATTGAAACTGTGATATATACTTAGCGTCTTAAGCTTGTTCAAATGAATCTAAATAAATAAGAAGAAATGTAAATAATAAAGAAGTAAGGAAAAAATGTGTTGGTGAGAAAAGACTCACATAAACAAACTGAGTTACAAAAGCCAAGACAAAGATGACAACAAATGCACACACAAACTTAGTCATGACTCTTATTTTCTCTATAATGTTTCTTGTTTTTGGAATGGAACAAAGATTGAATGTGTAAAAGCTCTAGAAGTGAAGGATTTATATATAGATCAAAAGAATCGCTGAGTAATTCAATTTGATTTAAGAGTTATGATTTATTTCCATTTGAGAGTTATGAGTGTATGTAAGTGTTTATGAGTATTATTTGCAATATCTTTGATATATTAATAAATAATCGTAATTTATCCGTTTCATTTATAGTTTAGAATCATCTCATTTAAAGATGAATTTGACTTTATTGGAACAATTGAAACTCCCCTTAAAACAATTCCAAATAAATATTTTGATAAAAGACTTTGAAAGACTAAACAAATAATTTGGATAGACAAAAAAAAATAAAAGACCTATACGTAAAACAAATTATTTTTTTTAATTCAAAAACAATCACATATAATTGACCATATATGTAACATCCCATTTTAAACTACTACAATAAAACATTTATTAAGAATATTCAGAAGAGACATAAATCAATGTTTATCGTAAATTAGTACAATCTTACAAGATAAGACTATAGTAATATCACTTATATACATTCTCAAGCTACTATACTGGGATCCTATTACTATATTATACCTAACATGATCTAAAGTCGCTCATCACCCAGACAACTAACTCCTCAACATCAATAGGTGCATGTATCTCTATCTGCTCACACGAATAATGTGATTATTGCAAAAGAGGAACACAACACATGCAACCAAAAAACATAAGAGGTAAGCTAATTTATAAAAGAAATAACCATATAACAATTAAACTTATCACATCATAAAATAACATATTTCAAATATTTTTAAAAATACCAAACGTATAATTACAAACTCTCTAGGCTCAATTATCCATATCTATGCATTGACTCAGATATAAGAAGTTGTGCACCTATCATAAAAGTGGATTGCGACAAAGGCCCTGACCCCACTAGGCCTAACCAACACGAATTAATTTCCTATGGACAAGGTAAGTTACTTATGGCATGGCCAAATTAAAGGTCCCACCCTTAATCTCGCCATAAGAACCTCTTTCAACTCTCACCAACTAGTCCACGACACTCTATATGAGTTTACTAACCTAGTAGAGTATAGGTTAAAATACTCTGTTTGTCCTCGTTTTTATACCAAAATCTCAATTTAGTCCTCATATTTTTATTAGTCTCAATTAGGTCCACATTTTTGTAAATGAGTAACAATTAGGTCTTTTCTGTTAGTATGAAACTAACATCGTTAAGTAGGTGCCACATGTTAGCTCCTCTTTTTTTTGATTTTTTTTAAATTTTTTTATTTTTTAAAGATATTTATGCCACGTGTCAATCTAATATGGTGCCATGTGTCAATCTAATATGGTGACACGAGTCAAATTATTATATGAATCTCAATTTTGTTCTTATATATGTTAATTTGATTAGATTTCAGTCCCAATTTTTTTTAAAAATTTTCAATTTTGTGTGCTACATATTTAGACCCAATATAATTTTTATATAGATGTTATGATGATACTTTTATTAAAAGTGATATTTCTATTACATATTTTTAATAATATTAAGTTTATTTAAATTTATATTTTACATTAAACTTAATTTAAATTTTATTTTAAAATTATAAATATATAGATTGATAAATTTATATTCGAAATATTTGAATAAGATTATATATCAACAGTTTCTATACAAATCTTAGAGTTGACTTAAAAATAACAATTTTATAAATTCAAATGTAAAATTTCAAAACAATTTTATAACAAATTAAATTAAATATATTTAAAATTTTAATATTAAAAAAAAATTTAAAAATTTAAAAAGAAAACGAGGAGCTAGCACATGACACCTACTTAACCGTGTTAATTCCCTACTAACGAAAAGGACCTAATTGTTACTCATTTACAAAAATGCAGACCTAATTGAGACTAATAAAAATATAAGGACCAAATTGAGATTTTGGTACAAAAACGAGGACCAACGGAGTATTTTGACCTAGAGTATAAGATAGCTTTTGACCAACATATTTCCCTAGCCAATGTATAACAATCTATTAGTGAGGACTTGACTTCTTCCTTAGAAGCCAAGACTCAAAACAAGGATGTAATTCAACCTTAGCTGTAACATCCCGTCAGGATATTACTAATTTTATAAAATAAAATAAAGTAATTAATTACATTACAATTAATAATACCCCATTTCCCAAAACACAGGAAATTGAAAACTTTATTAATTCATTAATAAATCCATAATTACAAAATTACAACTATAACCAAAATATTTCATGAGCCTTTACAACCCAATTCAAATAAAATAAAGAAAACATAAGAAAAAGATCCCATGATCATCCCCTCTCCGCAGCTAAACCTTACCAGCTCCACCTACATCATCACCTGCTCACGTGTACCGCGTACACGATCATCGCCAAACACAAGCAGATAGGGTGAGCTAAAAGATGAAACACACAAAAATACACCAAACATACATATACATTTATAAACGATACAAATAATATAACAATAACACAAACTCTTCCCTTATACCACATGGCCACAACCATATGTAATATCCTTCCATTTCCCACAGATAATTACTCCATTTCCATCACATGGCCACCACCATGTACACCGATGCACCTCGTGGAAGACTCGTTACCTTCCCTCCATATGGCCACCACCATGTATTTTAAAGTACATCAGGGAAACTCGTTCCAGTCCTTCCACATGGCCACAACCATGTTAGCAGTGTTCTACTTCTTCTATTAAGTACCTCAAGGCGCCTTGCTGCCACACCTATCGGCCACAACCGATAGAGCACGTGCGGAAATCATGCTACGGATCACACACCGTAACGCCAGGTGGAGTTCCCAAATACGAACATAGTCTACAATCCATCCGGACCCATCCGTACTGGCCATAACTAGCACACTCACACCGGCACACTCGCCAACCCGAGCCACCACTCAAGGATCCTCATGTTCATCCGCTATCCCGAGCCACAACTCAAAGGAAGTCATTTCGGGCCACAACCCATAGAATGACACGTGCTTAACCCCTATCCTGAGCCACAACTCAAGGATACGTTCTGGGCCACAACCCATGGAACACCAGCCAGCTCACCATTAAGATGCCTTAGAAGCCTTATAGACCACGCCTTACAACTTCCATCTCCTACCTTCAATACAACAATAACTCAGGCCTTGAATGCCCGACAACACCCTTAGCTCATTTTTTCATTCAAAAGTTTTAATCTTTGAAACCAATAGACCTATTATACTTTAAGTGTGTCTTTGTAACCAATAGGTTTACCACGCTTCAAACATATTATGAATTAATATCAATTCTATTTAGAGCATTAGCAACTGGTATATATTATTTAGTTACCCTTTTTTTGTCAATAAAAAATCTGATAATTGATTGACTTATTATGAAGGCTTAAATACACATTTGGTTCCTATTTTCGTCGCTTATGTTCAATTTGGTCCTCATTTTGGTATAATGTTCAATTAGGTCCTAATTTTTGTCACTTTTTGGTCAATTTAGTCCTTTTTGGTAACAGTGATTAAATAGTTAACGGTAGTGAACAGTGCATGCCACATGTCAGCTCTTGATTTTTTTTATTCTTTTTAAGTTTTTTTTTTAAATTTAAAAAATTTTAAATTCTTTTAACAATTGACACGTGTCAAGTTACCACTGTGCCACGTGTCAATGTTAGTGCCACGTGTCAATGTCAGTGCCACGTGTCAGTTTATGGTTGTGTTATTTTCTTTTATTCAATTTAGTCCCTATAAACGTTATATATTAGTTCAATTCAATCTCTATATTTGTTATTTTTATTCAATTTAATCTCAATTTTGGTTAAAATGAAGTAATTTCGCCCCTTTCAAATTGAGACCAAATTTAAATTTTTTTATAGATAACTAATATTTTTTATAAAATTGACATTTTTATTAATTATTTTTAATTTAATTATTAATTATTAAATTTAATTATAAATTGAATATAATATTTAGATTCAATTGTTAAATATAATACAATTATTTAAAATATTATTACAATATAATTATTGAATATTTTCTTCTAATAATTATATTCTAAAATTCTAATATTTTTAAAATTAACATTTAAATATAAAATATTTTAGATTTTAATATCTAAAACACAATAAAAATATTAATTGTTTTAGATTTAAATCTCAATTCTAGAAATGTTAGTATATTTTTTTAAAACATTTAATAATTATATTATAATAATATTTTAAATAATTATATTCTATTTAACAATTGAATCTTAGACTTATATTCAATTTATAATTAAATCTAATAATTTATAATTGAATTTCAAAAATAATTAATAAAAAATTATCAATTTTAATAAAAATATTAGTATAATATATATAAAAAATAAATTTAGTCTCAATTTAGAAGGAACAAAATTGCTCTATTTTAACTAAATGTGGGACTAAATTGAACAAAAAATAACAAATATAAGGACTAAATTGAACAAAAGAAAATAACACAACCACAAACTGACATGTGACACTGATATTAACACATGACACAATGGTGACTTGAGATGTGGATAATATTTTTTAAATTTAAATTATTAAAAAAATTTAAAAAAAAATAAGAGCTGGCACGTGGCATGCAGTGTTAACTATTTAAATACCGTTAGCAAAAATGACCAAAATGACAAAAAATTGACGAAAATGAGGACCTAATTAAACACTAAACCAAAATGATCACCAAATTAAACAAAAATGACGAAAGTAGGGATCAAATGTGTATTTAAGCCAAAAATAAATTATCCTTTGAACTGCCGGTTCACATTCTTTTGTACGAGGATCAAGACTAGGGATGTCAACGGGGCGGGTAGGGTACGGGTAGTAGCTCCCCCGTACCCTACCCGCTGAATAAATATTCCCCCCGTACCCGTACCCATATCCGTCGGGTATCCGTTATGCGGGTACCCGTCTATTTTTTTCATATCCGCGGGTATCCATGGGTACCCGCGGGTATTTACAAAAATATTTTAAAAAATAAATATTTAACCATAATTAGTGCTTGGATCAAGAAGTCTCTTTTCTCCGATTGATTCTTGAAAAACAAACAAATAAAAAATCACGACCAATTTATATTGTAGTTTATTTTTGAATAAAATATTAAAGAAATTATTAACTTCATCAATGTACACCTCTTGCAACATTTTATAAAGTTTCATGTTGTCCAATTTTAATTTAGAAGAGCCTAAAAACATAAGAAGTTCATTAAAAATTTCTAACAATCACTTAATTAAAATATCTAAGTAAAAGTGTTAATTTCATTACCTTCCATGTTGGTCCATAACCAGTCTTGGAGACACATCAATGCCTCCACAATATCTGAAAGTAATTTACTCGGTTGTGGGGTAAGAATCTGACCACCATTATTGAATGAAGACTCATAATGTTTTTTACTAATATATATATATATATATATATATATATATATATATATATATATATAAGGGTAGTTTTCTAAATTAAAATTTAGCGGGTACGGGTATCCACGGGTACGAATACTATGATACCCATACCCGCCCCGTTAACATGCGGGTATCAAAAATACCCGTACCTGCAGGTAGCGGGTATCCATTTTTAATATTCGTTTCTTACCCGTTGCGGGTTTTATCCACGGATACCCGCAGGTACGGATTTTTTTGACACCCCTACATGTGACACTGTACGGACACAACGTTAACATCAATTTAACAGAAATGACTAAATTGAACATTTTTAAGAAATTGGAGGATTAAATTGAACAAATGAAAAATTAGGGATCTTTTTAAAAATTCGAATAAAATTAGAGGATAAAATTAGGTATTAAGCCAAATTTCAAAAAGTTGAAATTCCAAAAGTTAAAATTATTATCACTTGTACAAATTTTTTCTTTTTTTACAATAAAAATATAATCATTATTTTTCACTAATATATGTAACAAAAAATGTTTTCATAATTTTTTTTTAAGAAGTATGAAATTTTTATGTTTTATATGTAAGAATAATGGAAAACATATTGCCCAAAAGTTTGCGAGTAGCAATAACAATAGAAAATTACATCAATATCCCAAAAGAGAATATCAATATTTTTATCTTGGGAAAATCCTCTCTCAATGTGAGAAGTAAAAATTTGCATGCATAATCGAGTCAATCAATCTCTACTAAGATCAAATATGAATACAAAAATATCAAATTAAAAGCACAAATAAGTGTTTATGACCAATCAATATACATTAAAACAATGATGATCTCAAATATGAAGAATAAATAAAGAGAAACGTAATAGAGCAATAATACGAAATTGATTTCTCTAATCGTGGACCTCCAATTGACAATCCAAATGAAGAACCATATGTTGTGAACCTACCATCAACATTTCAGCCTTATCTAATAGTGAACAAAGCAGAATTCACGATTTTACTTGACAAATATGCCAACCAATCAAATTTCTCTTTCCTTCCTCTTTTCCAAAGGTTGCAAAAATAACACTTCTCCACCTAGAGCTTAGGTTAAGGGAGAAAAAGTGTGCTTGACTAGTTTTGACCTTTTAGACACATAGTTGGGAGTCTAACCCAACATAGAGTAAAATCAATCCTTGAAGGATCCAAATAAATAATTTCATAAATATTTTCTTAGTAAATAAAATTATTTTTGTTAGATTTAATGGGAAAATTAATATTTTTAAAAAATTACATTTATTTTGCATGATTAATTAAATGATTTGTCTTAGGACGAACGTCACAGAATGCCAATACTTTCCTTACATGTAAGTGACTCCTAGTCCCAAATTTGTTTTCGAATATCATTTGTTTTTGTTTTTCTATAGTTTTTCATAATAAACTATGATTGTGATTCTTTAGTATTTTTTTTAAAATATTTTTCACTAGTCCGTTGTGACCCGATTGCGACACATAGTTTTAGCTCGAATTGTAATCAACCTTGCTTGTTTCTCTTCTTTGCTCTCGATCTTTGAATATTCATTTTTTCTATCTTTTGTTTTCTTCATCATGGAAAATTAATTATTCAAGTTCAATTCACATAATTAAGAGCATACAATCCAAATTAAGTCTTTTGATGATTATTTACACTACAAAAGAAAATATCTTATTTGTGACCAATTTTAGTGATAAAAAATAATTAGTCACTATAGTGATTAATTTATATACCAATTTATAACCTAAAAATTATTGGTAACTAAAATAGTTTCTAAATTAGTCTCTAAATTGGTAACTATAGTGAATTGGTCTCTAAACTGATCACTAATGGGGAAAATTTGTATCTAAATTGGTCACTAATGGGGAAAATTTAGAGGCCACTTTTTTTTGTAGCTGAAACCTTGGTAAATAATGTTAGTGACTAATTTAGAGACTAATTCAATGTAGTGACCAATTTAGAAACTATTTTACTTACTAATCATTTTTAGTTTATAAATTGGTATCTAGATTGGTCACTATAGTGACTAATTATTTTTTATCCCTAAAATTGGTCATTAATAAGATATTTTCTTGTAGGCTTAACACTTTATATTTGTTCTTCTCATATATTTTTTTGGATTTCCATCTCGTGATATTTATTTATGTTTATGATTTTAGAAATCAAATTAGGAATTAATTGAATCTCTATTTGATAATTAAAAATTAGATTCAATGGTGTTTTGGTTTGATTTGTATCTCTTAGATTAAAGTTCAATAAATACTTTGGTCTTGTTTTTTTCTTAAAACAATCATTTTGAGCATCAAAGTGTTCAACTTATCATAGGAGATACAAGTTGTGTTGATGAACAATTGCAAGATTTATTTGTCGTATGCTTTTTCTACTAGACGCAAGTAATTTATATATACTCTTCATCTCATAAGCTTTTTTCATAGACATAAGTGAGTATACTTCATCTAATAGACCTACGCTCTGAGCATTTTATTGTACGTATAAAACTTATAAATGTTTTTCTTTTTTATTCTTGGAGAAAATGCTAAGTTGTTGGACTTGAGTAAAAGATTCAAATCTTAAGTGAATATGCTTTTTACGATGATTGAAGAAAGAAAAGTTAAACGTATGATTAAACGTTATCCTGTACACTGAGCAAATTTTCTTCCAACAAGGTTGGAAAAAAAGGACAAGGTCCATGTTTTGAACGAATTTAATCTAAAGAAAATTTTGGTGAAGTGTTGAAAATTGGTTTAATCAAGTCGAAAATAGTTAACCAATTTCACTTACTTTGAACTAATTTGACCTGTGTTGAGAGGATTGAAAATTGGTTTATATGGATTTGGATGAGGCAATTTTAAAATAGTAATTCATTTATTTGGAGAATTTAAAATTCTTTCAAGGAAAATGACATGTTTGGATGAGGAAATTAAAAGGAAATTGAAATTGAGAAATTTTAAAAACGTATTTCAAATAACTAAAATAGTAGAATTTAAAATTCACTAAAAAAAGAAGGAAATTGAAATTCTCCAAGTTGTGGAATTGCTCATTAGTTAGGACAAAAAAAGTTCATAAATCCAAAAAGTCGAGCCGATCCGAACTTAAGGTTGAGTCGAGTCAGCCCGAAAATAAGGTCGAGCTGAGCTGACCCGAGTCGAAGGTTGAACTGAGTCGGCTCGGGACGATGGACGAATTAAGATAGCCTAGGACCAAGGTCAAGTCGATTCACCTTTGTTCGAAGGTCGAGTTGGCCTAGGCCAAAGGACAAGTTACACCAACCCTGACCGAAGGTCAAGCTGGGTCAGCTTTGGCCGAAGGTCAAGCTAGGTCGGTCTGGGCAACAGGTCAAGCTGAGTCGACCTGAGTAATAGGTTGAGCCAAATCAGTATAGACCGAAAGTCGAGCCTAGTTAGTCTGTGTTGCATGTCAAGTTGAGCAAGCCAGACCACATGTCAAGTCAAGCCGAAGGTCTAGTCAAGTTGGCTCTAACTGAATGTCCAGATGAGATGGCTTTAAGTTGAGTCAGTCTCGGCCAAAGGTCGAGCCAGGTCGGCCCGGGCCGAAGGTCGAGTTGATTTGACCTAGATATAAGGTTTAAACCAATCTACCCTTGTTGAAGGTTGAGTAGAGTCAACTTAGACCGAATTTATTCAAATTGACTGAGGTTGAATCGTTTAAAATTGTGTTGAGGTCGAATCAATTTGAATCGGTGATGATTGTTTCTTGAAAACCACTTCCCAGCAAATGTACTGGTACGTAGTAGTATCAACAAGTGTCGTCTCCATAAGGAGTTAGCAAGTATATTGGTAGTTTGATTTTTGGGTTTTTTGGTTTTTATAAAGAGTGCAAGTAAAAATAGATAGTAGTAATTAGATAGATTAACTGGAGTAGGGACTACAAATTGATTTCATCTCATCTTCTTCTAGTACACCACTATCGTCATCTTTACTTACTATGCAAATCATTCAATGTCATGGGAGTACTCCTTCTATGTAGATCCAGGTTCATCCTTGATACACTAGAACCTAAGGACTTCAAATCCAATATGATTCCTCTACTCCTGGTAGAATGAATCCTTGCTTTAACGTGCACGACTCTCTCCTCCAACATCCCGTCTGGCTACTTAAATTAACACTAGTAGATGTATGATAATTTTATTGGACCATAGTTTGAGACCGGTTTCCGAACTCAATCGAAACCAATTAAATAAATGAGTGATCAAGTGGTGGAGCTCCAAAGGTGCATGAAGAGCTCCATGTGCAGCGGAAATGGATGAAGGAATGGAGGCAAGTTGGAAGGCACTTGCAAGCAATGGAAGGTGAAAGAGGTGATAGGATTTCCTAATCTATG
>Ga0214542_1006712_pt1 | contig 20719 bp, 12 predicted proteins | sample CNSS1metaG_FD_160096 | JGI IMG/M metagenome (GOLD analysis project Ga0214542, IMG submission 160096) | Root nodule microbial communities from cowpea collected in UCLA plant growth center, Los Angeles, California, USA - CNSS1 | ecosystem: Host-associated > Plants > Roots > Nodule | place: USA...
AAATTTTTTTTTTTTTTTAAAGAAAAAAATAAAAAAAATATATATATATATATATATATATATATATATATATATATATATATATATATATATATATATCTGAAAATGAGATATTATCTGCTAAAAGAATAAACTAAAATGTCACATTCATGAAAGATTTCACATTCTAAAATAACCCCTACTCCACTTAAAGAGAACGAAGAGAACCTGGATAAGTGTGTTATATCTGTTACATCACATTGCATGATGATTCTAAATGTATGTAAATATGCAATAGCTCAAACAAACTAAGAACAAAAATGACAAACTAATGCTTATACGTTTCTCTCAAAAAGTTGTCAAAATTAAGAACATAAATATTTAAAGATGGATGGCGCACTCAATCTTCTGCAGATGAGTTACCAAAGCATGTACAGTAACTTTAAGGTCTTCCTGATTGTGGACACTTACATCATGGAAGGCTAGCAAATTGAGCCAAACATTTGTACCACTCATAAGAGATACTTGTCGTTCTGATGTGTCACCTCCAAAAATGACAAAAACTTTTCGAGCTCCTTTGTGGTGAGAAAATGAATTGTTAAGTTGTAAGGATTTTGACCTGCTTGGAAGTTGACCTATTATACCACTAACTGATGCAAGATTTGGAAATCTCAAGCAAGCATGATGAATAATGCTTCTGAGGATGTTTGTATGAGAAAACCCAACCTGAATAACATATATAACATTTTCAAGTAGTGAACAATAAGAATTGTCCTTGCATATATAAGAAAAACAAAAAATAATTAATTTTATCATCTGAAAGTGATTTTACTGGTCAGTGCTGTGTTTGCATAACAACATGCTTTCAGTATGTGTAACATTAGATAGATTCGGTATAATCTCCTTAAAAGGAAATAGACAATGTCATGTCACTGAAACACATAAGATTAAAACAACCACAACAACCTCCTTCCTACTAAGTGATCAATGACATGAATCACACAATGCCATTGGACTTTATTACAAACCAAATTCTCAAGGATATTCCCCATAGATACCCTTTTCTAATTGTTTCTAATGTTCTTCGTTGGTCTCCATCTACCTGTATTTATAGGGCTAAAAACCTAGAATGTACTCTCTCACTAGTATTTCCAGTGACCTTCTTGCAACCATGCAAACCATGGTAACTAAATTTGTACATTCTTTTCCTTAACAGGTGTCATAATAATATCTCCTCTTATGCAATCATTTTGAATTTTTGTCATTTTTTTGGTAATCACACATCCGGCTTAACATATTCATTTTTACTACACTCACCTTTCTTTCTCTTATTGCCCATTTAAAGCCCAACATTTCCTATCATAAAGAATAATTGGTTGTATAGCAGTGTGATAGAACTTCCTTTTGAACTTGTTAGGTACTTCACTGTGACCAATAACCTCTAATGCCATTCTTCATATAACACAATGAGATTAAACGGCCAATTCAAAAGATAAACAAAAATTGCTCACAGAAAAATGCAAACCAATTACAGACACATAGTTATGACAGAGATACTTTCGGAAAATATAGGGAATGTGGATATAGAATACAAGCAATGTGATGCAGACACATCCAGAAGTACCTTAGAAGCTTGCTGAAATAGAAAACTGGTTTGTTCCATACCACTGATCTGAAACGTGATGATTTTAACATTCAGCAAACTAGTGAACAATCAACATTAGTAGTAAAACTGCTAAAGATATCCATATTATTCCCAAGGAAGAGAATCATCTCACCAGGTTAATGTCAGTGAATACTATGGAACCTGATTCAGTTCTTCCAAACTCGCTTTCTGAAGATGATGATAACTTGGAACCTGAATTTGGCAAAAACCATCCATCAATTCGAGCAAAGTCTTGCAGGCAAAGCTGCTGAAATAACAGAGATGCTCCTTTGCGAATATTCTCAATGACATCTAAAGGAAACCGTGGTGGAGTGTGATAGGCAACCTGCAAATATATACGCTTCATCTGATTAAGAAAACACTTGCTGAAATTAAATAATAAAAAACTGAAGGAAAAGAAATAAGGTCACTTGGTGCACAATTTTTTAGCTCAGAAAGCATGTGTCATATATCTTGAGTGCATATGAACACATTCACACAACTACTGACCTGTTGGGTTGGAAGGTATTTCCTGCGGTAATTAAATATTGCATCATTCTCTTTCACATCATTTGCCCCACGAAATTGAAGCTCCACCTGTTTCATCTAAATGTTACTACGGAATGTGAAAATTTTATTGGGCAAAAGCCAAAGCAATTTCCACGTACAAATTGCTTGCGTAATTTCCCATAGACATTGGCAGCCACACAATGATTAATTTACAAGCAATCCCAACTATTATCACTAAATTCTGTCGGGAGTTGTCCAGTTTATGGCCTTGAACTGTATACCTTAATAAATCACATTTGCTCAAGTTAAGAATTCCTTTTACTTTCTTCTTCATTTTATACTTCTGAAACGAGAATTTTAGTCGGGTCCAGTTTGATTAATGGAATGAGAAGGAAAGAAGTGAATAATCATTATCTTCAGCATGTCTCATTCAGTACTAAAAAATAATGATCATTCATTCCATTCCAAACCAACATTAGGTAACTGGTACATGAAATTAAATAATACAAAAAAATATATATATTGTTGATTGGAAAAACTAACATTCATTAGGCAGGACAGTTGTGGCAGAATTCAAGACAAGGTAGTAGCAGAGTATACGTTATCATTTTTAGAAAAGACAATGTATAAAGGGAATTCAGATCAATCCAGTTTGAATTGAATGGTCATTCCATTCAAATTTGGAGGGAGTAGTGAAATTCACATTCCCTAAGAAAGTACCATTCTATTCTAAAGTTTTTCAAAGAGTTTTAGTCCATTGAATAAAAGGAACTGATACTTTCTTCTGTCTTATTTTAGATACTCAAAAACAAGTGTGAATATTACAGAATTGAAGTGAATGAACAAGAAATGTCAAGGGAGAAAAGACAAAACATACCTCGGTTGGAAGTAGTACAACAGGAAAGCAATCAGAACCAGATCCTACATCAAGGACAATGGCTGTAAACTCACTCCCTCCTTCAAGAAATATTTCTATCAGCACTTTATTGTCAATTCCCTATCACATTCAAAATCAATTATCAATACCAAAAGTTAACTTATAGAGCATCAACTTACACAGACACCAACTGAAGTTTCATCAAATTTCTCTTAACCCCCCTACCTATTTTACACTGATATTAAACCCCCCTTGATTATATTACACTAACAAGCCCCCTATACATTATAAAAACACCCACTCAAGAAACAAATTAAACCATGTAACCGGACAAGGGGATTGCTCTAAATGTTAAGAAAGTACAGTTGGGTGAAATCTCAAGAGGTTTTAGCATAATTTGGTCTAACATATATTATAAGAGATGTACAGCTTGTTACTCAGATATACTTCTCAATTGGCACTTATAGGAAAAGAAAATAAGAAGGTAAAAGGAACATCTTAATTTTGTTCAAATCAACTTATACACTTCAACTTTTACAGAACCTCTTTTAGCTAACTTCTCCATAAATGAAAAATGCATAAATTAATTTTATCTTACAAAATAATTTTCATTATATTTACATTTCTTCTTCTTCTTCTTCTTCTTATTATTATTATTATAATTATTAAGCAAGTACTTAAGCTTATTCAAACAGGGCCTTAATATATTTCTAGTTAAAATGTATTCCTCCTTAGTTCTTGATTGTTATTCATAGTCAAATATATTTTAACTGAATCTAGATCTTAAATAAAAGTTGTCACATTATAAAAATTTATGCTTGCATTGAAGTGAAAAATTTATTTGAAATACCTCAGACATAATTTCATTGGCTTTTACAAGAGAATCATTAACACCATAAGCAACTCTAACACCAATGCTTGACCCTCCTCTTGTTGGTTTTACCTGAAGCATCAAATTCACAACATTAATAAGCATTAAAAAACTCCCTCACAATGCATTAACTATGAAACTAGAATGACTGAACTAAAATCAAATGCCTTACCACAACTTTCCCCAAGTCAGGGTCCAGCTGGTGCTTTTTAAACCATTCCAATACTTCTGTTTTGTTTGTTTCATACCCCTAATTGACATCATATTATAAAATAGTGTGTAAATAAGAACAGTTGGATGAATAGATTTTAAAGATAGAAAACACTTTAAAAAACAATAAAACATGGACGAAAATTAATACAATAAAAGTATAGTTGAACATTATGAAGCATCCAATTGTTTAACATTTAAAAAACATTTTCTGAGACACATAATTAATTATCATTACAAGGTGAAGCAATAGCCTGTTTAATACACAGTTTGTAATACCTGAACTAAGAAACTGGGTACTGTTATGAATCCATGCTTCCGGAGCTCCAGTGATGCTTTATGCTGACAATAATTTTACGGGAAAATACAAGTCAGAGGAAGAGTAAAAATCAAACTAAGCAACAAAAGATTACAAGAGAGGAAAAGGTTGGAAAATATAAATCTTAGATCTCAACTGTCTGACTGCATTCCAGTTACGATAAACAGAAGGAAAAAAAAAAAAAAGATGTTGGAGAAGAAACATGACAAAATACACATGTCCTATACCTTGTCAAATGCTTGGACACACTCCTTTGATCCCGTGCCAACAAATGGAACATTATATCTTTCCAGCAATTCCTATTAACATTTGGCACAGAAATATCACTGACAAATACACACACTCATCGCAGCCTAAAAGAATTCCAGATATATACGTGTATATATATACTGCACCTGAATGCCACCATCTTCACCAAATTTTCCATGTATAACTGGAAATACTATGTCCACAGCTCTAGCTAGATGCTTTGCTAAGTCAGACAAAGTCTGGAAACTTTGGGCAAGGCTGCAAATTGAAGAAGGGGATATCTTTACTCTCAGGTTCTAAGTGTAAATTATTCCATACAACATTTTATGAGTATTTGATCCATACTTTAAAAGGCATAGTAAGAAGAGGGAATTATTAGTAAAAAATTTATATTTGGGGAACATTTAACCACACGGGTGTGTTGTTAATTATTCCTAAATTGGAGAAACTTTCACCAGAAATTTATTGTAATTTTCCATAATTTCAAAGGGTACACTAACCTTTCAAGTTTAAAATCAAAATCAGCAGGTGTGTTGGAATATACCTGGGAAAGAATATAGAAAGTAGAAGAATGAATGGCTTGAATGGGACAAACCAGACATAACCAAACCAAATGAGAGATCATGGTGATTTCAAGTTAGAGGTGATGATCAGTAAATAGACATTTCACTTATTTGTGTTTACTGGGATTAACCAGGAGTTATATATTATTATTAAACTTAATCAAAGTGATAAGGGAGAATTGAGTAGACTGTTGCTAAAGAAGAACCTAATTCAACTAATATTTTGCCCCATATAGTTGTAGAAAGTGTGACTCGTCTTGCCTTGAGTTTTTTCAGATTTTCTTCTATCCAATTAATCTTATCATAAGTTCAGCCTCATTCGTATCAGAATTCTTCTCAATATACCAATCAGTGTAAGAAAAGCTATAGTTTGACAGAAAGAGAGCTCATGGAGCATATTTTGGGAAAGATGTATCATACTAACCTGAGCTGAGGAAATTGCATACGCATTGAGATTGCAGTCAATGTAATAGCAACTAACGTGTAAATTGTCTCCCTGTCAGACAACAGGAAAATAAATGAGACTGATATATATGAAAGAAATAAGGATACTAAAACAGAAAACAACACCTTCAGCTGCTTTCCAAATTAGCACATACTGTCACAACTCACCTCAACTAAAACAAGCCAAAATAATGAAATGAAAAGACAGTAAACTCAAGTGAAATTTCTCTCACAATTGCAACATAAATATACTTAAATTACCACAGTTTCTTCTTAGTCGCTTTTAAAACACAATATGCAGAGAATATAATTATAACTTCGAAGTAAACTGAAGAAAGAACAATCACAGTAACCAGCTGCATTAGTCTCTGATTCAATAGACAGGAAGAAACACAAGATAGGACAACAAAAATCTAAATGAAGAGCATAATTAACTTGTAAGAGTTTGATTTTTAAATTTAACTGTCCAAGGTTTAATAAATCAATTTAATTATGATGAAAAAGGTCATAGGACCAAGGTTTCTTCAAAAATCTGTCCGCAACTACAGTTTCAACGTCAAGGTCTCTCAATGACCAGAATAGTTGACTTTTATAATAACTAGTTCAAAAGCCATATTTAAGGTGATTTCTATTTGGTTAACACCTATAATTGTACAATGGTTGACTTTTGCTGTAATTTCTTCAAAAATAATAATTAAGGTAATTCTAATTGATCAATGCTTATATAATATTATGATTATTAACTTTTATAGGCAATTACTTTTTAACCGTGATAACTAAGCTAAGGTGTTCGACTTTAGTTGGACCTTGAGGTATCCAGTGAACTTCGGTCCTCTGACCCAATTATGGTATTAATCTTTGGTGCGAGCCTTAATCTGGCTTAAATCCCTGGTCCCTCTCCGAGGAAGTACTTTCTGATAATCGAATTGTAGTTCTCTGATAAGCTTAAACCAAAATTAAACTGTAACAGAATTCCGAAGAATCTGTACCTGCAGGTGATCAAGGAGTGATCGAGCCGAATTGAGGGAAATCCCACGCTCAGCGGAAGGACCACCGCATATGAGACCAACCTTCAACACCTTTCCCTTCTCCGCCGCCTTCTCCATCACTCCGCCGTCAACAACGGCCACCTCGTGGTTGGAGCAGAAGAGGTTGACAGAGTTAGCAGGCGAGGAGGAGAGCGAGCGAGAAAGGAAGAGCGTGCGGCGGCGGAGAAGCGAAGGAATATTAGAGACTAAAGAGCGTCTCGTTAGAGTGAAGTGAGTGTGAATTTGTGTTGAACTCAACATTTTATGCTACAATGGAAGGCATGGTGCCTCCCAACACCATGAGTTCAAGCACAAGAGTGCTTGCATCTTGCAAGTGCCCGTGTGGCCGGCAAGCCAAAATTATAATATTCAAAAACAAAATTTTAACATAAGCATCAGATTCTTATGTGTAATAAATAATTTCGTTAAATTTTAACTAAATAAAATCTTAAATACCTATAATTATTGATTTACTCGTCTAATTGTTTTGGTTTGGTTCATTTTAATTTTTCTTTTCAATTTAATTTTTCAATTATTTATAAAGGTTTAATTTGATGTTCTCGTTAATTGAAGTTAACACTTTGTCCGTACATATCACACACAATTTGTGAAATTTTCAATTTTTTTAATTCTTATATTTAAAAAAAATATATATAAATGGTCATATGTTAAGCTATCGTCGTACGACGTGACAGGTTACTGTCGTGTCATATGGTAATTGTCGTAGTTGTTTTCAATGTACTCCTCTCTATAAATGTTTGGTTCAATTTAGTTCTCCTATTATTTAAAACGATCTAATTTTGTCCTTATTTGAGACCAACTAAATAAATAAGTTTAATTACAACTTATATATACATTTAAAATAATTTTTTTGAATTTATACATCAAAGCACTATACCTAAATATTCAAATTATTTTATTTTATACAAGTATAACGAATTTTAGGTGTAAAAAATTACAAGTGTAAAGATGTAAAAAATAAAATAATTTGAGTATTTAGTTGGATTGACTTGATGTATAAATTCTAAAATATTATTTTAACAGGTAAAGAGAAATTCTAATTAAGTTTAATTACTAATTTGTTTTCAAATAGGAGAAGACCAAATTGGATTGTTTTAAAGAATAAAGAGACTAAATTGAATAAAAAAGTTAAATAAAAACTAATTTAAAAACAACTACTACCATTATCACGTCGTGACACGACTATAACTTGTCATGTGGCACAAATGTAATATGATTGATATGTGACAATTTATATATTTTAAAAAAAATAAAAATTCTACAAATTGACATGTGGCATGTACGGGACAGGATATTAACTTCAATTTAATGAAGACAATCAAATTGAACCTTGTTCGATAATCGGAGGACTAAATTGAATCAAAATTTGGGATGTCAACGGTGCGGGTAGGGTACGAGTAGTAGCTCTCCCGTACCTACCCACTGGATAAATATTCACCCCATACTCGTACCCATAACTGTGTGGATATCCGCATATTTTTCTTAATATTCACGGATATCCACGGGTATCCACGAGTATTTACAAAAGAAATATTTAATATTTAATAATAAATTTGAATAATAAATTCAAATAAAAATACAATGCATAACATTTATAAATTTCAAACAAAGTGAAAATGATCCATTTCAATAGTGTTGAATAATAATGTACAAATAAATGGAGATTTTTTAAAACCAATTGATAAAAAATAACTCATTCAAAATAAATATGTTAATATTTTAATATTTTTTAACTTAAATCAGAGTATAACAGGTACAGGTATCCACGGATACAGATATTATGATACATGTACCCGCCCTGTTAATAAGCGGGTATAAAAAATACTCATTATGCGTGGATATCCATTTTCAATATCAATTTCTTACCCGTTGCGGATTTTATTTATGGATATCCGCGGGTATGAATTTTTTTAACATCCCTAATCAAAATATAATAAAAAAAACAAAATGAACCGAACAACAAATTAGATGATTAAATCTGTAATTATACCTCTTAAATATGATAAAAAAATTATATAAATAAATATTATATACATTAATGGATTATTTAATGTAATTTTGTTAAAATTATTTTTTAAATAACCCAGCAACCTCTCTTCCAACCCGAAACTCTTGGGAGGGAATCTATAATATTTATAATATTTAAATGGGGAAAACGATAAGATAAGGGATGATGTAATTTAAGTAAATTTAACAATGAAAACAAAAAATAGAAGGTGCTACTTTGATATATTTAATTTAATGATTCTCAGGAACTTGGTTATTTTAATGTTGGTGACTTATATTATGGAGGAGATCCACTTTTCCAGATTAAAATATTATGGTTCAGATTTGATTTACGCATCACCAACAATGTTGGGATAATGGAGAATATTTTGACTTTCTTTCTATCTTTGACTTTGTAGGAGTATTTAGTATAAATGTGAAAACTAAATTATTTTAATAATTTATTATACGTAGAAACCAAAGTAAATAAAAAGTGTAATTCAATTTTGTTAATGTTGTTAATTTAGTTGAATATTTTCACCCCAACTTAAAAATTCAATAAAAACTATATGACATAAATCCCGTAATAACTATTTAACATTTATAACTTTCAATTTCATTTTAAGAACTTCTACAAATATCATTGTTTTTGAAAAACACCCCTCTTAAAAACTTAGTTCTTCAAATCGGATTTAATTTTCGAATTCTTAAAAATCTATGGATACAGATGATTTTATTTCAATTTTTTTTATAAACATGACGTGCCTATGGTACTCATTAAAATCATACAAAATTTATTGTAGATCCAACATTGTTAAAAGTATGAATAATTTTAAATTTTGAATGTATTTTATATTTTGAAGACATTAAATGCTTTGACTATTTCATTTAATATATTTTTTATGTAGTGGCAAGATCTATAAAATAATATTTCCTTACGATTTTACTGAGCTTTTGAGTTATGGCAATTTTTATCAATATTTTAGAGGAATTGAAAAATTAATTGATTAGTTTTTAAAAATAATCTAGTTTCAAAACACGCTCCGTAACAACAGTAGTCCGAAGGGATTTTATATTCACATTGAGTGATATTCACATGAGTAATAATATTCATTTGTGTTTGTGTGTTTATTTGGGTAGAACATTTAAGAGAGACACTAATTAGATGAGTTTAAGTTGATTTAAGAGTGAATTATGTATTGTTTTTTTTTAATGAATTTAGAGGTGATTGTAAGTAAATTTAGAAATAATTTTTGTTAAAGTTTGTGAGAGATTTGATTGATGTGATGGATTAAAAAATATGTTTTAATAGAAGTATTGATGAGATTACCATTTTGCCCTTAGTTTAATAAATAGTATAAATTGATATTTGTATGAATAAATTTTTATTTCATAATTTTTTTTAACCACTAAATTTGAAAAAAAAAATATTACAAAAATAAAAATACAACATTAACCAAGCACATAGATTTGCTCCATGACATAGGGAATGAATCCCTCGAAAAGCTCATATCCGATCCATTCAATTGGGATCGAATCCCTCAGTGGCACAGATCTGATCCACTAAAGTTGGGATCAGATCTCTCATTTCCTCTCTTCACATGGATCCCTTCCATTGGAGTGGGATCGGATCCCTCATACACCCGCCTCTCCATGTTGAGCTTGCACACACCATGAGTGGATGGGTTCCAACTTTGCAATGCATGTGAGAGAGAGAAGAGGGTAAAATTGTTATTAACCCCGTCAATCTATTCAAATATGCGCATCACTGACGAAATTACCATCCTAGTGCATCCCGCATACCATCGCTTTACCTTCCTCTCAACTTGACAAACGAACAGATAAAGAACTTAACAGGTAAAGAACTTAACAATCCACATCGTCTCTAAATCACTCTACCTCAAACGAACAGAGCCTTAGTGATCTATAACATATACGTATATAAAATTTCTTATTATTTTATCTTACAATCACCTTTTAAATTAAAATAATTATTAATAATAAAAAAATTAGGTATAATTACTGATTTGGTACCCCAACTTTTTGGTTAAGTTCAATTTGGTACCCATACTTTTGGTTTGTTTAATTTAGTACCCTAATTATGTAAAAAGATTCAATTTGGTCATCTCCGTTAAGTTGGTTAATTACAACTTATATATGTATGTTAGAATAACTTTTTCTAATATACACATCAAATCATTTTTTACACGTGTCCTGTACGGACACGGTGTTAACTCCAACTTAACGGAGATAACCAAACTGAATCTCTTTAGATAATTGGGTACTAAATTGAACAAACCAAAAGTTTTGGTACCAAATTGAACTTAACCAAAAAGTTAGGATACAAAATCATTAATTATATCAAAAAATTATTTACAGTCAAATTATACAATTTTTTTACACTTATTTTTATAATCATTTTATATAATTTAATAATATTTTTAACATTAATAATATTTTTATTATTTTTCGTTGTTATTGAAACCGTAAACATACGTGTCTGAGTCTTGTTTCAACTATAAAAATAAAGATAATAATAATTTTTTGGAAAAATAACGTGAAACTGAAAAGAAAAACACATAGTAAAGTTGTCTATTTTTTAATATCAGTAAGTATTAATTTAACTTTTGTATCAGCATTTAGATTTCTGTTTAAGATATTTGAGAAGAGTATCAAAACTAAACGCTACGTACTAAAATCAACAATATAGACGCCATTCAGAAACTTCCTACAGAAGCTAATTATGGATAAGTTCCTCCAATTACAACAATATATACATAAACACAAATGCCTCGGCACTTTGTTATTTATTCTCTTTTGTTAATATTTGTTGATTTGACAGAAGACCGAACATGTCAATAACACATCATTTGTTAACTTATTCATAACAAACGTGGCGTGAAAAGTAGCAGAAGCCAAAAATAGACATACATCAGTACAAAACAGTGATATTTTCTTTCGTCATTTTGCGAAATGCAAATTGTTAAACTTATAATATGACAGTGAAGCAGTTGTTGCCGTCTTCTACATGTAATGGAGTCTCATGAAAGAACGAAAAAGACACCAAACAATTATTCGGAATTAGGTTTACAAGGAATAGAATATTGCATAAGTTTTTATAACGACCATAGAAATAAGAAACAAATCTTATATACACATTATTTCTCATTTTTTGAATATTATATAAATAAATTAAATTCATTTTTATATTAAATATTTAAAAAGTATATGTGTCCGTGTCGTGTTCGGTATTCATATTACAAGGAGGTTTAACACCTTAAACAGATTTTAATACTTCGACCAAGAAACACCGGATTCACCAAAACCCTCTCGTGTCTTGGATGCTCAATTTTCTTAAAAGCACCTCAGAACTTTCACCATCTGGACATGGTACCATGATGCCTTTAAAAGGTTTGGAAAAAACAGATTTTTGTCAATTTTTGCCCACATAAAGATTTGATGCACAGAGGACCGACCTGTGTTTTGAGTGACAGAAACAATGATAAGAAAAATCATCAAACCATGGCAAAAAATAATATCTTTACCAGTAGCATTTAAAAAGCTGAGAGTTACTTCTTTGGTAGTAGTCATTGATTCAGGTTAAATCATCCTCCTCTTGCATCTCTTTTTCTTTCAAAACATTCTTTACTCTCAACAAAAGGGTTGACTTCCAAGGTTCCTGCATTGAAACGGTCAAGTCATATACAACGTTAGAAACATATGTAGGATTTGATTGGACTCTGAAGATTATTGTGACTTCAATTTTTTACATATCAGATGATAGTGGCGCTGTTACAATGCCTATAGATAGCAAGATAGCAGATAGTGTGAAAACCACTATTTTGAATTCTTTTTATATATATGTATGAATTTGTAAAAATGATAAAAATTACTCAAAATTACTAATAGACATAATTAACAATAAAAAGGCATGGATGTCTTAAACATACGTACAAGTAAATAAATACTAATAAAAATCAAATTCAAGTTTTCTAGACAGGAATTATCAATCATCACTTTCTAAATCCAAGTCTTTGTATCATTTTCGCTATTATCAGCTATAGATTTTAATTTTGGACATTAAAATTCCGAAAGTAGCCCTACAAAACACCCTAAAGTCTCTATTCAAAGGGAATTTTAGAATCCACAGGTGGCACCAGTATAGGACCTACTTCGGCTGTTATTGAGGTACTATTGGGTCTCGTATGACCGCTACCCTAAGCCACTCCATTACATAGTATTTACCCACTTCATACACTAAAATCATACAAGACACGATCGTGATCAAAGAGGTCTGGGAGTAGCATTAGTTAAACAGATGGAAGCAACAATTGAGGAGCCGAAGTTGCATCTTTATGGTACAATCATATTATCAATTCTCCATTATACCAACGACATACACAAAAATACAAGAATGTAAATGCCAAATAGTTCCAAGAAGATATAAACACAAGAATGCCAATAATTTACAGTATACTTCATGCCATGTTGGTTGCAAAACATTAACAAATTAAGCTTATGCACCGTCATCTAGGACATCTATCATTTTTTGTTCTAAGGTCTATGCTCCCTTTCATATTTTCCAAAGAATTTGTTGTGTTGTTTAAATGTTTAAATGCGATATATGTCAACTTGAAAAGCATTATTATGCCACATATCCTCCGAGTAATACAAAAAGTGTTCACTCTTTTGATTTGGTTCATTCTAACGTTTGGAGGCCTACATCGAACTCTAGTATATCTAGTGTTCGATAGTTTGTCACTTTTATTGATGACTATACCTATGTTATATGGATTTTCCTCATGAAAGAAAAATCTATGATTTTTACCTTATAAGAGAAGTCAATCAAATGTTTACGTTTTGATATGCGGATACACCAAAAAAAATAGTCATCTCCTTGGGATGGCACAAACACTTCCAAATGCCCTAAATCTTATTGGGGAGGCTATCATCATTGTTGTTTATCATATTAATCGACTACCCTCTCGGATTTTAGATGGTTTGAGTCCAATTGAGTTCATGTCTTCCTTTTTTCCATCTATTCCTTTTCTGTCTAGTTTTCATAGTTAAGTGTTTGGATGAGTTGTATTTGTTCATATTCATAGTCAGTTATGTGGAAACTTACATCCTAGAGCTGTTAAATGCATGTTTATTGGTTATGTATCACATAGAAAAGGATATTGTTGTTACCATCATTCAAGTCAAAAGTCTTTACTTCAATGGATGTCACTGTTGAAGAAAATTAATCCTTTTACATGTGTCCTCAACTTCAGGGAGAGAGTTCTTTTGAAGCTGACTCTTTTGGATCTCTTGAATCAACATTGGTCCCTTTCATATAGGAACCATCTCATATTGATACTACTCTTGGTATTGTTGACACTTTTGCCGACACATCTTATATGGATGTCTCTAAAGTTGCTCCTAACAAGGATATCTATGTTCTTGAGTTAGGGTACACAATATCAAACTTGACAAAAAAACCTAACTTGATTCAGGAACAACCCCAATTGTCTAAGTCAAGGGTAAGTGTTTCTTCTTCTGACACCCTTGGTCTTGTACCAAATATCCTATTTCTCATTTTGTAACCACAAAAAGCCTTTCTATGCAGCACCCATTCTTGTAACCACCCTTTCTTGTTGTCTAATTGCTGCCCATTTTTCAACAATGGTGTTGCATTCTCTGTCCCCAAACTTTTCAAAAATGCCGTGTTCTCTGCCCCCAAAACTCCTAGACAAGGCTTTAGAATAATGTTCCCAAGAAGGATTCTTGAATTTTTTTTGCCAGATATTGAACCATTGGACAACATTTTCTTCCATGCTAAAGAGGGCTGGGTGTATTCTTGTTGATCCTTTGATGTTCCAAACTTCAAAAACAATTGTTGCCCTTGTTGTCTGATCTTGGGGGCCATTCTCTTCAAATGTGGGCAACTCCACCTTTTTTTTTTAATCCAAGGTCAAAGTGGTTCTTCCTCTTTATTAAATCCATTACTATCAATGTCATCCTCTTCTCTTTTCTCCTCCATCTGAACGTTTCTTTCCTTTCTTGATATCTTGAAGTAGTTCTTTAATCTCCTTCATGTCCCATAGTAAGGTATCTTTGATAATAGACAAATCTGTCTTCTTCTCCGATATCACTCTTATTTGCTCGCTAACCAATCTTTCCAAAGAACTCACTCTACTTTCCATAATCCCCCCTTTTTCTGATCCGGCAGGTCCAACTAAATTGTTAGGAATCTAGAAACAGTGGTGAAAGAATAAGACAATTAAAGAACCAAATATAAAGCCTTGCACTGTATTCTTCATTTTACACTGTAAAAACCAAAGCTTACAAACAAAATTGCTTTCCTTTCTTACAGGGTTTTCCTGTCACAAACATCAATTCAAAAAGACACCCCTAACTCTTCCTAACATGACAATATATAGACTTTCAAAAAGTCTTCATTTCATATTGGTAACAACTAACTGTTAACCAATTAACTGTCTTTATTTTTCTTCCTATAGTATACTTTCAAGATACCCTCCTTTTTCCCTTGCCTATCACAATGTCTAGTTCAGAGGCTGGATTTTGAGCAATGGCACATGAGGCGTGTGAATTGTTATGGCTTAAAAGTAGAGCTGTCAAAATAGGTTGGAACCCGCGAGCCAACCCAGCTCACCACGGGTTTAGACCGGGTTGGGTTGAAATTTTTTTACAAATTTCAATACGGGTTGATTTTTGACCCGGCTCATCCGGGTTGAACCCGTGGTGAGCCGGGTTGGCTCACCAACTCGCAGATAAAAGGGTCACACAAGTGTTTTTATTTATTTTTATTAAGTTGGGCTTTACATTTGGGTCATGTTAGGTTGTTTTTTTATCCAACACATAAATAATTTGTATTTTTTTTTATTTTGGTTTGTATTTGGATTGTATTAAAGTTTATTTAGATTTTAATTAGAATTACAATTTAGTTTTGACTGAAAAAAAAATAAAAAAAATAATATTTTTTTTAATTAAGTGAACCCATGAGCCAACCCGTTTAACCCGCCAACCCGTAGTGGGTCGGACTGGGTTTGAATTATTTTGGCTCGCTAAAAAGTGAGCCGGGTTGGGTTGGCACTAAATCATCAATCCGTGGTGGGTCAAGTCGGATTACCCGTTTTGATAGCTTTACTTAAAAGTACTCTAAACGATCAAAGAACCTATGATTCTTTATTATGTTAATAAGTCAGATATCTAGCATTTATTACAATTCAGTTTAGCATGATAGAACCAGACATAGAGATAGATTGACACTTTATCAAAGAGAAACTAAATAATGGCCTTATCACTACTTCTTATGTCCCATCTAGACTTTAGTTAGCAGATTTGTTTACCAAAAAGGTCTTCCCACGGAATGATTTCATGATCTCAAATACAAGCTAGGGATAATAGATGTCCATTCATCAACAAAAGACGAAATGTTGTTAGTAGGATATTAAGTATACTACTAGAAGATGTTAGAAGATTCTATATATCTCTCAGTTTCAAATAAAAATCAATTAATGAAAATCTTCTTTTTTTCATATTAATCTCTTCAAGACATATAAAGTGGAAACTTATCCTTCCTCTAGCTTAAAAATAAATGGAAGATTGAGAAGTTTGAGAGGTCGGAAATACAAATAAATTCACACAAGATATAAGAAAATAACATATATATATATATATATATATATATATATATATTATCAAAAAGATTAAAAACTTACTGCATTTAAGAACAGTGACAGAGATGGTGGAGCAAACAACATCAATTTAGATTGGGATCAATGTAGATGAGGTACAAAACTTGAGATTCTAAAATAAGTTTTGCTAAAGGAAGGAAACAGGACATTATGTGATCTGCATATGAAACTATAGTGTAAGCTCATAACTTTAGTATATAATTTGCTTAAGAAAAAAAAATCAGTACATAATTTCTAAAAACAATCAATCAGATATTTATTTATATCACAAATAAATAAAACTAATGACATCTATATCAAACATGGCAAAGTTTGACAAGGAGATTACCATTGCCTATAAAATTAATCAATTCACATATCAAACAACGAAAGCATTTTATCTTACTTTCCAGCAGTTAACACAAATGGATTCTGATTTTGATTTTAATAAAATGCTACAAACATTAAAAGAATTAGATAACATTAAAGAGTAGTCACGTGACTATGTTTTTCTGTCTCGGGATAGAGAAGTATACCAATGGGGTTATGTCATTAAACTCCTTGACTACTCTAGTAAAATTTTCAACATCTTCCTCGTCAACTGAAGCAGCCAAATCCTGAAATATGATAATTATTTTCAATCAATAAAATGAAAGAGCGACAAAAAAGAATGAGAGCAAAGTAACAAGTCAAGTTACACTACAAAAAAATGTCTCATTAGTAACCAATTTAGTAACCAAAAGTTGTTAGTCACTAGTAACCAAAAGTTATTAATTACTAAAATAATCACTATTATAAATAAAAAATTATAATTGGTCACTAAATTGGTCATTAATTAATTAAAAACCAATTTAGTAACTAAGTCATTTTGGTAGCTAAGACCTATGTAGCTAATTTTTAGTGACCAATTTCTTTTGGTAGTCAAAATCATGATAGCTAATTTTAAAAACCAATTTAGTGACCAATTATAATTTTTTATTCATAATAACTATTTTAGTAACCAATAATTTTTTACTTTATAAATTGGTATTTAAATTAGTCATTATAGTGATTAACAACTTTTGATCACTAAAATTGGTTACTAATGAAACATTTTCTTGTAGTATTAATAGCACTAAGAAAAGACCATTTTTATAGGAGTTTTAGGAAGACAAGGAGTTATTGCAAAAAGACAAACACCATTGCAACGCTGAGATTGAAGGACAATTTAAGATTGTGTATATTGGAAAGAATAGAAGGGTCTGCAGGTAACTAGGAAAGTCAATTACTACTGTGGCACTTGTCATTGAGACTTGAGCTAATTGGACAAGCTTTAACTTACTGTAAATTAGTAGTGTGATTTCAACACATAGGAGATAGAACAGTCATTGAGAATTTAAAGACAAGTGTAGATTCTTCTTTGTACACTTATTTTTTCTTCAGATTTATATTTGTAATCTCCCATCCAGATCTTGATAACAGACACATCAAAAAATATCCCTATTATCTCTATTCTACTTCATCTGAATACGATCCAGTTCCATCAAAATTCCACCACTTACAGCCAAAAATTTGTATTCACGGGTTGTGGAGAATGTGGGATCCAAGTCCTACGTGATCAAAGGAAAATATGTTAGAAATTTAAGTACAAAGTATTCTCCGGTATGTAAAAGAAACTCTAAAAAGAACCTGATAACGCTCCAAAGAGTTGGAAATTGCAACAAAATCCCCTTTAACAAGCTGGCAAAGCCCTGCATTAAGAAGATGTACTCTAACTCCATATTTCAACAAGTTGCTATTCAGTGACTGTCGGGCAATATCTTCATAAATCTTAATTGCCTTCTGATATCTGGTAAAACATCAAGTACATCAATATACCCCAAGTTTTAATGTTTTGCAACTCACTTCATCTCTAATAAGTTTGGGTAAATAAACTTTACATGGTATGCATATCCCAACACAATTAATTGATAGCTCCAACCATTTTAAGAATAGAACAGAAGTTACATGCAATTTCAAGAGATATGCAGGTAAAACAAAGTTAAACACACTTACTGTTGAAGCTGGGCAAAAAATTGTGCAACTTTAAGCTTGCACTGTATCACAGAGGTTGCTGCATCCCCAATTTCAAAAAGTTGAGCAGCCCTCTCATAATGCAATCTAGCACAGTCTATGTCTTTGTTGAGCTCACCTAAGTCGCCAATTTCCTAAATCCACGAACATAAATTCAACTTTGCAAATTAACTTTATTTTCAAAGGATTTAAACTCCCTATCAGAACCGCAAAAAATGAAAGAGCCAACAATACACAAACAACAGATGCAGAATAACATGACACCACATGATCGTAAACTTGAACATGAAAAAGGTCTTCAACAGAATTGGGGAGACAGGACACGAAGGCACATGTCAACAGACTTGCCAAGTCATGTCCCTACACACTGTGAATGTGTATATACTCAACAAGAGGTACCTTTGAATACTTAGCAGCCATGATGTGCCTACCAAGCTCTTCGTAGATTGTCACTACTTTATTTAAGCAGAAAACAGCTCCTTAAATGCCAAAACAGAAGCAAAAGAAGTTAGCTAAGGGCCTGTTTCATTCTCTTTTCACCTTTTGGTTTAAAAGCCATTTTCTAGTACAATTTCACATACTCATGAATCAACGTCTCATACACATTCTATCAAGTTTTTACAACGTATTTCCAAACAACCGTTTAAAGAAACAGAAACAGTAAGAAATGTTTTCTTGTCTTTCTTTTTTTTTTTATCTTGTTCGACATCTCTGAACTCCACACGCTTATGCCTGACACCACACTGCACCAGCTGTATAGCTACCCTTGTTTAGCCACACTCTGAAAACCAAAAATAATTTTCCAAAATAGATATAAAAAAAACCATATGCTACTGAAATGCGTCTTCACTGCCCTGGGAATGCAAAAACACCAACAAAACTGGATTGTATGCAATCAGTTTCTCTACGCATTCACAGTCTATACATTGTATTGTAACTATCAATGAAAATTGAATACCTCAAATCTCAAATGCGTCTTTTAGGTCCAATTTACCAAGATAAAATAGAAGTCATTCCATCTTAATTGGATGGTTCCAAGTTATTGACTATGTGAATACATAAAAGAAAAAAAAATTAATTACTTTGCCAGCATACTTACACAATCTTTACACATTTTACTCCTTACCCTCCAAACCTATACCCATTTTAGTTCTTGCGCATGCACACTTTGTAACTTGTTTCCATCTCTACATATACACTTTTCGGATTCCAATTTAGTCCCCACAATTTCCAACGACAAAGACAAAAACGGAACTACAAAGTATACATGGAGGGCCTATAAAAATAGCAACTTTTAGGTGTGCAAGAACTAAAAAAATAAAGAGGTTATGTACAGGGAGCAAATGAGTAATTAAACAAAAGTTCTAGAGGGAATCCGAGGGAGGACGTTAAAGAGCACCTTGTAATGAAGTTTTCTTGTAGCAACGAGCACCTTCGATATAAGCATTTACAGCATCATGCTTGTTACCTAACTGCACTACCCATAATTGGCAAAAAGAGCATCGTATTATATAAAATATTATATAATATATATAGTAACAAATGAACCCAAAGCACAAAACTGGGTTTCAAAGTGTGAAAAGGATCATGGTGAGAACAGAACCTTCATGTGACATGCAGACGATTCGAGGAAGAGTGAGCCCGCCTTGTCCCCTGAAGGAACAAAGAAACAGTTAAAAGTGTGAGAAAAACATGAAAAGGAAAAGAAAAAGTTTTGGAAGAGAGAGAGAATGGGACATGATTTGGCGAGTTTGAAGGAAGTAGCGGATTTGTGGAACAACAGAGCGGCGTCTTCGACATTGGAACCGAACAAGGGGCAACAAGCGTGGAGCTTGTTCTCCGCTTTCTTGGCTAGCACATGTCCCTTCACCATGTGATCGTCGTTCATTGTTGCTTTCACTCACTTCTTCGATTGCGTTGCTTCCTTCGTCACCGTTGCGTTTTGGCGACACAAAAGGTCGTCACAGACGCTGTTGCGTAAAAACGACGTCGCGTAGTGGTATTCGTTATGCATCCTCTTTCTGATGCTTTGCTTGTTAGTTCGGTTCGTTTCGGTTAACCAAAGCCGAAACGGAAAGGTCAACCTCAGAATCCCGCAACCAAGTCCCAGATTCTCATTCCCATGTTTAAGGTTTCACGTTATCCAACGTTAAATTAACCGGATTTTAATTCGGTTCAAGAAAAATTGTTCAAAAAAAAAAAAAAAAAAAAAAAATTTTTTTTTTAATATTTTAAAAATAATTATTTTTTTATTTTTTTTTTTTTTTAATTTTTTTTTTTTTTTTT
>Ga0214542_1006716_pt1 | contig 20710 bp, 9 predicted proteins | sample CNSS1metaG_FD_160096 | JGI IMG/M metagenome (GOLD analysis project Ga0214542, IMG submission 160096) | Root nodule microbial communities from cowpea collected in UCLA plant growth center, Los Angeles, California, USA - CNSS1 | ecosystem: Host-associated > Plants > Roots > Nodule | place: USA...
TGTTTATATGCTTGTTATTTTATTTTCTCAGCTCACCCTTTCTGTTTGTGTTTGGCGATGATCGTGTGATTCGTTACACGGGAGCAGATGTTGATACAGGTGGTGCTGAGGATGTTCAGATGGCGGAATGAGGGCTAGCATGGGATTAGACCTAGAGTTTTACTCATATGTATTTTATGTTTTAAACACAAATTTTGGGAACTTGTAACATTTTATGAATTCAATTATGAGTTTTGGCGCGCTATCTTAATAAATTGAAATTTTCCCGCGTTGGGATTCTTACCGAGATGTCTATTAATGAATTTATTTCTTTTATTATTTATTTTTAAGTAATATTCCCTAGGGATGTTACAACTACCGCTCCAGTGTTGGCCATTCTTAATACCACGAAAATGTTTGAGGTGTACTGTGATGCCTCATATCAAGGTCTGGGTTGTGTGCCGATGCAGGACAAAAGACAAGTGGCTTATGCATCGAGACAGTTGAAGGTGCATGAGAAAAATTATCCGGCGCATGACTTGGAGTTAGCGGTGGTGGTGTTTGCCCTCAAGACATGGAGGCACTATTTGTATGGGGCACAGTTCCAGGTATTCAGTGATCATAAAAGTTTAAAATACTTGTTTGATCAGAAGGAGCTGAATATGAGGCAGAGGCGCTTTGATGGAATATCTGAAGGATTACGACTTTGAACTGTTATACCAACCTGGTAAAGCTAATGTCGTAGCAGATGCCCTGAGTAGGAGAAGAGTTCATGTGTCGGCCATGATGATTAAGGAGTTGGAGATGATAGAGCAGCTACGAGACATGAATCTAGGACTGGATATGGGGGCAGGTCAGATACGGTGCAGCATGCTGAGGATCACTAATGAGTTCCTAGATGAGGTTCGGGTGGAACATGGTAATGATCAGGAACTACAACAGATCATGGGTGAGTTGGGCACAAAAAAGAGGAAGTACTTCAGGATGGGCAGGGACGGTATTCTACAATTCAGGGAGAGGGTGTGCATTCCCAGCAGTAGGGTCTTGAGGAAGATGCTCTTAGATGAAGGGCATAAGAGTCGTCTTAGCATACACCCAGGTATGACTAAGATGTACAAAGATTTGAAAGCTACCTTCTGGTGGACGGGCATGAAGACAGACATGGCTGATTATGTCGCTTCCTGTTTGATATGTCAGAAAGTGAAGATTGAGCATTTGTGTGATGATTTTATTAAGCTCACCCTATCTGCATGTGTTTGGCGATAATCATGTGTGTGGTACATGTGAGTAGCGGATGTTGATGCAGGTGGTGCCGGTGATGCTTAGATACGGAGCGGGGACATCATGGGATTTTATGTTTATGTTTTCTATCTTCTATTGGAAATAAGTTGTAAATGCTCATGGCCTACTTTTACTAAACTTGCAATTTTGTAATTATGGATGTTTTAGTAAATTAATAAAGTTTTAAATTTCCCGCGCTTTTGGGAAATGAGGTTTTTTCATAAATGCGACGTCTTTTTGACTTTATTTATTTTATTCATTTTAATTTTGTAATATCCTGACGGGATGTTACAAAAAGGGTTACACTACTAAAAAAACTCATATTTCCTGCCAATTTTGTTTTGAAATTTTTTTTGTAGGAAATATTTATAAATTTTTTTATGAAAAAAAAATTCGCAGGAAATTGCTGCCAATTTTTTTGCAAAATATTTTGTATAAAACAATTTTCGCAACAAATTTTGTAAGAAATACTTACGAATTTTATAATTTTGTAGGAAATAATTACCTACAAAGGAATTACTTGCCAATTAAAATTCTTAGAAAAAATAGCAGGAAAAAAACTTTTCTTGCAAATTTTTTAACAAATTTGCAAGAAAATTTCCATGTAATTTGAGAATTTGTACTACTGTTACTAATATCAACTGCTAATGCTCTGAAGATAATTGATATTAATTCTTAACACACCTGAAGCGTGGTAGGCTTTTTAATTCCAAAGACACGCTTAAAGCATGGTAGGCCTATTGGTTCCAAAGATAAAAGTCATCAAATGAGAAAAAAGGGAAAAAAGGCAAGATGGCCTAATTGAGGAGGTAAAAGTCCCAAAAGATTCTTTTTACATAATTAATGATTCAGTTTCAAAAGAACCTCAGGTACATGAAATTGTTGAAAATAATGAGATCTCAATAAATTATGTCATGAATCATATAATATGGAACCAAAATGAAGTCAATATTGACAAAATTTTTACATATAATATAGCGATGAATGCTATGAATGATAATGGGGATCAACAATCAATGATCATTGAAGATTGTCGATAAAGAAATGATTGACCAAAATGAAAATATGCAAAGAAGCATAATTAGATTTGCTTGCTAAACGAAAGGTTTTTTGAGCTATAGTTTGCACCTTGAGGGTGTGAAACCTGTTGGATACATATGGATTTTTACGCAAAAAAATATAAGAATGATGAAATTGTTAGATACAAAGCATGGTTGGTTGCTCAAGGTTTTTCACAACCTAGTATTTATTTGTGAAAAGACATATTGATATTGGATGCAACAACATTTCAATAGTTGATTATTCTAGTTGCACAACAAGGTCTGCATTTACATCTAATGGATGATGTTACAACCTATATGAAAATCCTTGAAGGATTAATTTTCCCAACAAAGCAAATTCTAAAGAGGGTTATTCAATAAAATTGAACAAGCCCTTTTATTGATTAAAGCAATTAGGACGTGTGTGGTATAATCCTCTTATTGAGTACTTATTAAAGGAAGGGTATAAAAATGACCTTATTTGTCTTTGTATTTATATGATAAGATCTGAAAATGAATTTGTCATAATTGTTGTTTATGTAGATGGCATAAACATTGTTGGAACTCCTAATGAGCTCACAAATGCAATTGATTGTTTAAGGAAAGAATTTGAGATAAGGATCTTGTAAGGATAAAGTTTTGTTTGGGAGTACAAATTGAGTATTTAAACAAAGGTGTTTTTGTACATCAAGAAGCTTATATAATGAAAGTGCTTAAAAGGTTCTATGTGGACAAATCATACTCAATGGTAGTGGGGTCGTTAGATGTTGATAAAAGCCCATTTTTAGACCTCAAAAAGATGAAGAACTTTTTGGTCCTAAAGTACCATATCTTAGTGTTATAGGAACACTAATGTATCTTGCTAGTTATACTCGACCTTATACAACGTTTGTTGTAAATTTGTGAGCAAGATATAGTTCTTCACATACAAGAAAACATTGGATTATAGTAAAACATATACTATGTTACCTTAATAGTACTATGAATATGAGCTTATTTTATCCAAATGATTCAAAATAAGATCTAATGGGTTATGCAAATGCATGTTATTTATCATATCCTCACAATGTCACAATGGTTAATCATTAACAAGATATTTTTTCACATGTGGTAGCACAATGATTTCATGGCGGTCTACGAAACAAACCATAGCAGCAACATCCTCTAATCATACAAAATTTTTATTATTACATGAGGTAAGTTGTAAATGTGTTTGGTTAAGGTCTATAATTCAATTTGTGCAAGAAACTTGTGGCTATCTCCAATAAAGATGGAATCAACAACTATATAAAGACAATAGTGTATTATTCAATTGAAAGGATGATATAGATATCCAAAAGATTCATTCATGTGAAAATCTAGTAAGTCTATTTATGAAGTCTTTGCCAAGGAAAACGTTTTAGCAAATGATTCACAATTTTGGACTTCATCATCTTAATGATGTAAGTTTACATGAGGGGGAGAAATAGAATATGTTATGAACAATATTGTATTAAAGAATACAGGATGTTGTACTCGTTTTCCTTCACTAGGTTTTTATCCCAAAGGATTTTTCCTAGTAAGGTTTTAACAAGGCATATTCTTTTATCAATGGACACCCAAGGAGGAATGTTATGAATTAATGGTTATCCATTGATTTGATACAATTACTCATATGATTCATTACTCTTTATGTAAATATTTGTATTAACTAGTTGATTTGTTTCCTTTATGAATTATATGTCGTATCTATAAATAAGACTTTTCCTATCAGTAATAACACACAGAAAAGTTGTTCCATATTCTCTCATTGTTTATTCTTCCTTTTATTCTCTATTCTTCTCTCTGTTATTAGCTTTATTTTATAACAAATACTAGTTTTTATTTATGTTTTTTTATGTATTATGACTATGAGAACATTGTTGGTTTTGTTTAAAGGGATCTACTGTTTACTATGATAGATTTGAAAGTCTCGTAGGTGTTTGCATCAAAAGAATTAAGTTTATTTGGGAAATGAATTTGGAGGAGAAACCAATATTATCATCCTCTTATGAATGAAGAGAATGGGAGGGAGAGACAGATCATCACATGAATTTCTACAATTTTATCCATAATTTTTACAAAATAATAATCATAGTAATATAAATTATATTACCAATAACTAGTGTAAACACATTTTTAAAATATATATGATATTATATTAGTACGTGATGATATTGTAATATCACTGAGTTAATATACAAAGTAAATTTATATTTATTAAAAATAAAATGGAATAAATGGAGAAAAGAAGAGAAAATAACTTTAGTGAACGAAAAAAAAAGTAATTATTAGAATATTTTTATAGAAAATATAAAAATAACTCTTAGTATTTAAAAAATAAGTAAATAATTATAATGTAAAGGGTAAATTAAGAATAAGTAATTATAGACACAAAAAAGATAATCTTTTTATATATAGTTATAGAAAGTAGCATATCTTTACCAATATTATTCGGGGAGCCAAAATAATACATTAAAAATTTATACATTTAATTATTGTCACTAATAAAATAAAAATGAATACATAATTTAGTATAACGATAACTAAAAAAGAAATCACACATATAAAAGATTGCTTAAAGAAAATTCCATGATAATCAAACCACACTTAAAATTCAATTATAAAAAACACACAATACAATACTTCTTTTTCTATGTTCATAAAATATACAAGAGACTCATTAAATAAATGATTAAACTAATATTTTACTATTAAGTGAGACGAGAGAATTACCTTCTTCTTTATTTTTTCAAGAATGGAAGAGAACATATGAGAGATGAGAGCAAAAATAATAGATCTTTTTTTCTTCATAAACAAAAGAAATTAGTTGAGAATGGGAGATGAGAACAATTTGTGAGAAACTCAAGACATATGATGGAAGCACAATTAAAATTCAGTTATAAAAAAATACACACTACAATGTTTTTTCTTCTATGTTCATAAAATAAAAAATTAATATAAAAGAGGCTCATTAAATAAATTATTAAATTAATATTTCACTATCAATTGAGACAAAGAATTACCTTTTTTTTCTCCCTCGAGAATGGAAGGGAACATAGGATAAATAAGAGTAAAAATAATATATCTTTTTTCTCTTAAAAAACAAAAGAAAACAGGTGAGAATAAGATGAGAACAATTTGAGAAAATCAACATATAATGGAACCACAATTAAAATTTTGGTTATAAAAAAACACACAGTATAACATTTTTTCTTCTATGTTCATAAAATAAAAAATTAATATAAAAGATATTCGTTAAATAAATTATTAAACTAATATTTCACTATTAATTGAGACCAAAAAATTATCTTTTTCTTTTTCTCCCTAAATGGAAGAAAATAGAGGAGAAATAAGAGCAAAAATAATATATCTTTTTCTCTTTAAAAATAAAAGAAAACATGTAAAAATGAGATATAAGAATAATTTGTGAGAAACTCAAGCCGTAATAAATAAAAAAATAAAAAATATCTTGATAAATATTTTTATTATTTATTATTTATTATGTTTAATTTTATATTTTATTATTTATTAACATTAGTTATTATCATTATAAAAAAAATATTTGATTTTATCATCATTAATTTATGATATATTTTTTAATATTTATAATATTAAAAAACTTAAAATAGTATAAAAAATTTTCAAAACTGGGAACGACCTTTGTCACCACAATGCTCCGCCACTGATTATAAATATTAATGATAATAACAATAATATTATTATTAGCATTGACGTTAATTGGAAAATAAAAACTATTAAAAAAATTAATAATAATAATTATTGTTATCATTATTAAACTTTGTGATAATTAATAATTATTATTATTATATTAATAAAAATAATAATAATAAAATTATTAATAACAATAATTATTATTATTATTATTATTATTATTATTATTATTATTAGTATTATTATAATCGATAATAATAATAGTAAAATTATGAATAATAATTATAATAATAATATTATTATTATAATAATAATAATATTATTATTATTATAATAATAACAATTATATTTTGTTTTATATTAATTTAATTATAAGGTAAAACTGTAAGATAATAATTTTATTTATTAAAATATTTTTTTATCCATCACCTTCATTAAATTATTCACAAATTTTGAGAAACTTTATATTCAAATTCTTTCATTGTCACCTTTATCTCTTCATTCCTTAAAACAAATACTCCACTTTTTTCTCTCTATTCATTCAAATTTATCTTTTAAGGATGTGTTTGCTTCCAATAATAAATTTGAAAAAATGTAGAGGACAAAGTAAAATCGTTTATTTTAAGAGAAGGAGGTAAAAATGAAAGGATGGATGTGATAAATATAATTATGTTTTAATAAATAAATTGTTAGATTACAGTTTTACTCCTATGGTCAAAATTAATATAAAATAAAATATAAATATTATTATTATTATTAGTTTTATATATTATTATTATTATAATTAATATTACTATTATTATTATTTCTTTTTTTTTAATGCGTATGTGATGAGTTGCATTCCCCCTATCTCTTCATTCATGTAAGGATAAGAATATCTATTCTTCCTCAAATCCATATGCACATATCACCTCTAATCCCTAAAAGCAAACAAGTTTCATCCATTCTCTTAAAAAATAAATCCTTATAAGCAAACACATCATAAGTATGTTTGTTTTTAATAATGAAATTTAGGGAGAGTGAGTTGATGAATTTGAAGAAATGGAAAGAGAAAAGTGAGGTTGTTTGTTTCAAGGGATGGAAGGTCAAAGTGAGAAGATCTTAAAATAAAATTATGAGAGTTTATAAATATTTTGATGGATGTGATACATAAAAAAATGTTTTAATAGATAAAATTGTTAGATTACAATTTTGTCTTTAACTTTAAAATTAATATAAAATTAAATACAATAATAATAATTATTATTATTATTATTATTATCATTCATTATTAATATTATTATTATTAGTTTTAATATTATTATAATTTCTAATTATCACAGGATTTAATATTATTAACAATAATAATTATTATTTAATTATTTTTTATGTGTTTTAATTTTACAATTAACATTAGTAATTTTATGCCATTATTGTTGTTCTTATCATTAATAATATTATTATTAATAATAGAATTTATATTATTATTAATATTATTATTATTATTAATTATTATTAGTTATTACAATTAATTATTATAAATTCTTACTATTATTATAATCATTATTATTAATAATAACTACCGTAAACACAGGTACATTAGTGCCTCTGTACACATTTTTTAAATATACAAATATGCAAATATGCATGACATTATATTAGTAGGTGATGATATTGTAATATTATTAAGTTAATAAATAAAATAAAACTATATTTATCAAAAGTAAAGTGAAATGTATGGAGAAAAGATGAGAAAATAATTGTTGATGAATAAGGATAAAAAAAAGAAAGAGATAAGTAAGCAGTTTTATAAAAAACTTATAAAAGTAACTGATAATTTTTAAAAATATAATATATATATATTGTAAAAGGTTATATTGGAATTATGAAATATGAACGTAAAAGAGATAATATTTTTTATATTGTTATAGATATATGAAAAATAGTTAAATTTTATGTTTATACGAGTGTAATTATAACTTGTAAATATATAAGTATTTAATATATTTTGTAATTCAAATATGTAAATGAGATTATAATAATAAATAAATTATTAATTAAAAATTAGGAGTAAATTAGTAAAATAATATTCGATGATATGATTTTTTTCTGCAAATTCATGCAAATCTTCTGGTAGTATGAGGAGATGGATTTCATATTTTCTCCCCCAAATCTACCCTCTCAGATTGTGCAAATCCCTTGAAACAGAGTTTACTTTGTTTTTTCTAAACATGAGTTTTATTTAGATTTTATTTTTTATTCTCGTTTTCTTAATCATATGATAACAAAATATGATAACAAATGATAAATAAAATTTGAAGTATTATTTCAACTAAAAGCCAAAATTTCAACTAAAAGTCAAAATATATAATGATATTTAACGTGGATCTATAGAAAAAAAAAGGAATAGATTTTTTTTATTGTAATATTTGTAGATATTGGTGATAAATCTATTTGTTATATATTTTAGTTTATAAGACTCGTTTGTTTAAAATTATACAATTACTTGCATATGTTTCACTTTTAAGATTATAGTAATTATTTAAGTACCGTGACAAGTTCCAAGGAACGTTATGATAAAGTCACATATATTAATAAAAATTGTAAGTTTTTCTGCTAATTATTCATTAATTAATAAAAATTTAGAAGTTTATGATATTTAATGGGAGGGAGAAAAAAAATTAATGCTTCATAAAGGTTATTAAATGTATTATTAAAAGATGAACTTATTCTTCTAAATTATGCATAATGTTGAGATATTATAGTAAGTTAGAACAGTTTTTACCTTAAAAATATGGACTAAGGAGAAGACAAAGTTTGAAATTTATTTAGCATTAAAAACATTTACAGAAAAGACAAAGTTTGACATTGATTTAACGTTAAAAACATATAAAGGAAAGACAAAGTAATACATTTATTTAACATTAATTTCATTTAAATAAAGAGTAATGATTCATTAATAGCATTTATTTTTAAACACTTAATTAAAAGATTTTCTTTATGTGTTTCTGTTACATTACATCCTATGATTTATGATTTGAGTTTTGTGAAATGAAGGAGAATTAGGAGAGAGAGAAGAGGTGGGGTCAAAACGAGACTAAGAAGGAAGAAAGTGTTACTAGAGTGGTTGACGAAAAAGGCAAAAAATGAAAGTGCTGACAGGGATGAAAAAGGGTGGGACAGAACAGCACTATCTTTAGAAGCAATGTGGGGGAATCCAACAGCACACAAAGATCTCATAGGCCACAAGAACTTGTGGCTCACAAAATTCTCACCTTATGCTGAGGTGGAACATGTTTTTTCTCCTCTCTCCCACAAATAAAACCACACCCAACACAACACAACACAAACAAACAAACTTCACCACTTCACCCATCCCCTGCCTCTGTCACTATTCATTATCCGTTTTCATATCAATTTACAGTGCAAAAGACACCAAAAAAGAGAGTTACTGAATGCACCAACGACAACAACTTCTATATATCTATCTACATATACTTATGTATATATATTTTTCATCGTTACTTTCCCCATTTTTCTAGATAGAGAAGGAGCAAGCAAGCCACAACAACAACAAGAGAGAGATATTCCTGACCCTGACCACCCTCATCACCATTTTTATATCTCAGGAATGTCAGAGGTTAAAGGCTCTGCCATAAAGCTCTTTGGAAGGACGATTTCTCTGCCACACAATGATTCTTCTGCACCTGCGACTCTCGCTTCTCCTTCATCTCCCTCTTCTCCCCCGGAACTTACCTCTGCAACACAACAACACCAAGAACACCAGGTACGTCACCACCATATTTGTTTTTCCTTCACTTTGTGGAAAACCATGTCGATTTTCGAATCTAACCGCGACCCATTTTGCATAACCGTTCAATTGCTAATGGGTGTTTTCAAATCTTCAAAAAGTTTTCTTCTTGGCATCGTGTCAATTCAGTTGAATTCAGGGCTTGCTGCAATTTTCTGCGGTTATTTTTATTTGTTTTTTTAATCAGGGGTTTTGAATTTATTTAATCATCATTTAAGTGGTGGCGAGAATTCCCTGTGGGGTTCCTTTCGGCCAAATTGGATCCAATCTCCTTTATGGAATACAAGTATAAGAATATTGGATGGAATATATCATGTGGTTTGGCTAGCTTCGGTTTTAGCGTTCTGTTTGGGTCCATGAATTTGCATTTATGCTATACAAAGTGAGTTTTCTAATTTTAGTGATTTCTTCCTGTTTTGAAAATATTGTCCTAAACGGGTTGCTTGGCACGTTCAATCGAAATTCAAAAAAAGAAAAAAAAAAAATCTTTTGTGTCCATTTTTTATTAGATCTCTTGCAGCATCCCAGAGGTACTATCGCTAAGTTTTTGGCTTGAATATTTTCTTGTTTTACTTAACTCCAATCTAATCAATTTTCCTTTCACACCAAGGACTTTAATTGGAGCTTAACTATTCTAATTTGACACTTTTGTCCTTATTTAACAATTGTCCAAATGACCCCTGATTTTGTGACATCACTGAGAAGAGAACATATTTATAGACTACTTTTGATTTAATTATTTTCCATCCGTTTCATACTCTTATTTTCTTCTTCCCCTTGAATTCCTTATATGGTCCTGTATTTGTAAATTTTAAAAGATCATTTTCTCGATTGTCACCTACATATTTACATCTAGAATTGAGATTTTGGTGCTGAATTGTTCTATTGACTATGCTCCTTACGCTTTCACGTGAGCGACTTCGTTCATTGAACAAAGTACTTACCCTGTTAACTACCTTAACGTGAAAGGAAAAATAATATCTGCCCCATTTTTGGTGGTGTGAATTCACTCACCCTCCAACCTTTCCCCTGAAATATCTAAGATTTTTTTATATGTTGAATCAGAGTCACCAAATAAATAAATAAATGTATCAATTTCACATGTCATAATGATAAATACCAGTATATCATTTCTCTTTTCTTGATTTAAGGTATTGAGTTCAGAGTTTTCCAATTCCACGAGCTTAACCATAGTAAATTAGCAATTCTAACCGTGATCACGTTCACTGTTTTAGGAAGCACTAAGGAAAGAACTTACCTCACTTGAAGACGATGGTGCCTCGTCACACCAAACAACAGAGGATTTAAAATCTGCCGCTTCAGACATACTCGAGAATCCTAAGACTCCCTCAGCGGAAACAGAGACATCACTGCAGAAATCGCCCGAAAATGAAGAACAGAGCGAGACAAGTGCTTCTGAAGAAAAAACACCAAAGAAACCTGACAAGATACTTCCATGTCCGCGGTGCAATAGCATGGACACTAAATTCTGCTACTACAACAACTACAACGTCAACCAGCCTCGTCATTTCTGCAAGAACTGTCAGAGATACTGGACTGCAGGAGGAACAATGAGGAATGTGCCCGTGGGTGCTGGTCGCAGGAAAAACAAGAACACTTCGGCTGCAGCTGTGTCACATTACCGACAGATAGTGTTCCCGGAGCCACTTCAAGGAGCTACACTCAGTGCCTCCAATGGACTGCATAATGCCCTTCTGGGGAACAGAGCAACTGTGTTGAGTTTTGGTCCTGATACCCCTCTCTGTGACACCATGAGTTCTGTGTTGAACATTGCTGAGCGGGCCCAAAGCTGTGTATCAAATGGGTTTCATGCAACTGAGCGAAATGGCTCTGTTTCCTATAGTAAGGAGGGTGATGCGGGTGCTCATTCTGCTGCAGTTTCTGTTTCAACAACTTCAAATTCAAGCCATGCTAGCTCACATGAATCAGTTGATAAAAGAGTTGAAGGTTTCCCTCCTCAGTTATCATACTTCGCAGGTGCCCCTTGGCCTTATCCTATGCCTCCTCCTACATTTTGCCAACCTAGGTACCCTTTATCATTCTATACTACACCACCATATTGGAGTTGTATGCAACCCTCTTGGAATATCTCATGTATGTCACCCCAATCTTCTGTCAGCAACTCTGTCTCTGCCCCCATTTTAGGGAAACACTCAAGGAATGGGAACATCATCACCCCATTCAACTCACAGAAAGAAATACGTGATGTGGAACATAACAGTTCAGAGCACAATTTCTTGATTCCCAAGACTCTTAGAATCGATGACCCTGGTGAAGCTGCAAAGAGTTCCATGTGGTCAAAACTAGGAACCAAGAATGACAGAGCCAGTTCTGGAGGCCTTTTCCAAGCTTTTCCACCCAAGGGAAATGACATGAATCACAGGGTTGAAGCATCACCCCAGTTGCAAGCCAACCCTGCTGCTCTATCGCGCTCTCTTACCTTCCATGAACACACCTGAATGGGAATCACGGTGAGGCAAGTCGGATTCTCATTGTGCTTATGCAAGTAGAACCCCATTTTGATGAAAAAGTGTTCTTCCTTTCCCTCAAGAAATTGTTTTATTGAACAACCTCTGTGCAGGATTCCTAGGAGCCTGTTAGACTGAACAGGTGTTTTTGCTGCATAAATAGGAGATCTGTTGAGTAAATATCTTGGTGTATAGATATAGATATATAAATGAGACAAGCAAAACTAGGAGGAGAAGAAACAATGGCATCTTGGTTTAGAATACACATGCAAATCTTCTTTGGAATTCTGTTTTTTTTTTTTTTTTTCCTTTTTTTAGAGATTCTCTACTTTAATAATGTTAGTCCCAGATTATGATATTTATGTAAGCTTTCTTTATTTTATTTTCCTTCTACTTTAATCGTGCTATATAGCACGACTTGCACTCTCATAAACATCAACTCAGATGCACTCTGTTTTCGCCATTATCTACAGAGATTTGGTTTTCCATATTTGTTTTTTCTCTACCTTTTTTGGTATATTTACATTCAAATTCTGCTACTTATCCTAATATGAGGCTAGGATATAAGTGCCTCCGTGGTGTGCAACCATAATTAAAACGAATACTCACAAACTTTTGTTTCAACTACATGTTAAGAAACAATGTAACGTGTAACTATGATAACCCAAGTTAAAGGGAGGTGTTCAATTATATGGTTAATGTAAATGGTCTTTTTAAACGAATATTTGTTTAAGAAAATAATATTTGAAATAAATTATTACAAATGTTTTCTTTAATATAAGTCAATAAATCATTTACAAAGAGTTTAAATCCATTCCGATCTTTATGATGTCTTTACTTTTTAATATGCAAGATTTTTTTTTTTTAATTTTTAACACATTATTTTGTTCTTACTTATTTATCACTATCAATTACTAATTATACCGTTTCGCTTTATGCTAAGTTATGAACTTTTATTACTTTTTTTTAATTTTTAGAATTACTTTCTAAGTTTCTTATTTTTCTTAAACTAAAAAATAAATAAAAACGTTGCACGGGAGCGGATATGTTTACTAGTAAGATTAGACAAAGAGGGAAAAAATGTATTTCTTTTTTTAGGTTTATTGGTTATATTGAGCCCATTAGGAAAAGAAATAACTGTAAAAGTAAAGGGGTGTCACCTTTTGAAGATTATAAAAATGGAAAATTGATGACCATGCTTTCTTTTTTTAAAGAACTCCAAAATAGAGAAAGTTAATAAATTGATATTCTTTTATGTGCATGCATTCATATGAAGGTCATTTTCAATCTTTATTGACGCAACAACAGAAAGTTAGGTCTTGATGCAGCAATATGCCAATCTTTTGTTAGTGGGATCTACTACATTCCTGGTCCTTCATTCCTATAGCTAATTCACTTTCACTGCATTAGGAGGTATTTATATAAAAGAAAATTATCTACAAATAAATGGACTCAATCTTCTTGCACTGCATTTTATGTACAGTCACAATCATATCGAAAGGTTGGACTGAAGGTAGCCAGACAATGCAAATGGATTTCATATAAAGTATCAAGTTCTTTTCTTGTTGCTACAAAACATGGAATTCATGGTGGCTTGGTTTACATTAATATTAGTTTTCTTAATTCAAAAAAATTGTTTCATTTTATTTTAATTTCTTACTTGGTTGGTTACTACCATTGATTAATGTGACTTCCACATTCATTGTTATTTACAGGGATGACAAAATAGTCAAAATTTGATGGGCTGAGCTGTTAACTTGTTTAAAATGAGACGAGTTGGGTTAAAAATTTTAACTCGTTAACCTGTTTTAGTTTGATTTCTCCATCCATCAATTTGACAGACTAAAATACGGGTTAATCCGACATGATCCGTTAGTTCATTTTTTTCTAAATTAAAAATTAAAATATAAAATAATTTAAAAATTAATTTTTTTATATTATATTTTTTAAAGGTGTAAATATATAATAATATTGTAATTTAAATCATTAACACTTATAAATTAAGTTATAATTATTATTTATAATAGAATAATTTAACATGTAAATGTAATAATTATTTTAATTTATCTAATTAAAAGCATTAACTAATTAATTAAAAGTTTAGAAAATATTTTATATGATTAAATGTGCTTTTAATATTCATTTATATGTATACATAAACAAAGTGTAAAAATAACAATTTTTAAAAAAATGAAAACAAATTAAAAAAAAAAGTGACAGGCTAGCCCAACCCAGTCTGTCAACTTGTCATCTACAAGGCAGGTTATCACAAGTGGCCTGTTTTTATTTGACGAGTTAGCTCGGTCTAGTCCGTTTCTTATGGATCAATGACAGGTCAGGCCAAAACGGGCCAAACTAGCCCATTTTATCACCTCTAATTATTTTGAGCCCAAATTTTCTATTGAATTTTTTTATGTTGTCTTATCCTAAGCATTAAAGATACGCTATATTGGTACTTTAAAAACCTTTTTAATATATTTTAAATTTTCAAAATCATTAATCATCAATGTATTTTGAAGACACAAATAAGAATCATTACAGGAAAATCCAGTAGAGAATCAAAATTCAATTATTTCCTCTTCAGAATCACCTTTGTCATTGTATATTTATCTAACATTGTTTATTCCTACCTAATGACATCATATGTGGCCCTTCAAAACCTAGCTAATATAATAAATGTTACACCTTATTCTAAGTATTCTTTAAATATACTTTCTTTTATCTTCAAGTTCATTAATATACATATTTCAAAAAGAAAAAAATTTAGTTCAATTATTTAAAAATGAATTTTTAAATAGAAGGTATACAATTTCTTAATAAAAAAACTCTCATTTATAACCATAGAGCTCTCAGTGAAAATAATATTACAACTAGGGATGTAGAAAAATCCGTACCTGTGGATAAAATCCACAACGAGTAAGAAATAAATATTATAAATGGATACCCACTGGTAACAAGTACGAATATTTATTCATACCTGCATGTTAACAGGGTGGGTACATGTATCATAGTATTCATACTCGTGGATATATGTACCCGGTATACTCTTATTTAAATTAAAAAAATTAAAAAAACATGATTAAAACATTAACACATTGATCTTGAATGAGTTATTTTTTATCAACTGATTTTAAAATACAATCTCCCTTTCTTTGTAAATTGTTATTCAACACTATTTAAATAAGTTATTTGAACTTTGTTTGAAATTTATGAATGTTATATAGTGTATTTTATTTCAATTTATTGTTAAAATATGGTGCTAAATATTTTAATTTTCTTTTTGTAAATATTTGCGAGTACCCATGGATATCTATGGATGTTAAAAAAATATGCAGGTACTCGCATGGATATGAGAACAGGTATTGGATGTAGTGGCGGATCTTGACCAACAATATTGGGGAGCCAAAATATTAAAATCAAAACTTATATATATTTAATTATTGTCACTATTACAATAAAAACTAATACATTATTTAGTTCACTGATACAAACAAATACATTAACTACAAAAGAATTCACATGTATATAAATGATTTGTTTCGTGGATAGCTTTTATTTTATGACTTTTAAAAACTGAATATATTCTTTTAATTTTCATCAATATACCTTTTTTTATTAAGTTTAAGATTAGAAAATAATTTATCATAATTTACTAAAGAATTGAGAGTTAAAAGAAGAATATATGATAATCAAGTCACAATTAAAAATGGCTATGAAAAAATACACAGTATATTATTTCTTTGTGGATAGATTTTCATCAATATACCTTTTTTTTAGTTTAAGATTAAAAAATAATTTATCATAATCTACTAAAAAATTGAGAGTTAAAAAAAAAGTCTACGATAATCAAGTCACAATTAAAAATCGACTATGAAAAGACACATAATATAACCCCCCCCCCCCCCAAATTTTGAATTTTTTTGAATTATATATATATATATATATATATATATATAATATAGAATTATATTTGAAATTTATTAAATTTTTTAAATTGTAGGCAATATATATTAGAAATTGATAAAAATTAAATTATGTATTTTTTTATTTTTTTTATTTAAACAAAAAATTTAATGTAAATACATAATAAAACATAAAATTAAATATAATAAAAATATAAATTTTCAGGTATAATTTTTCTTTTGGTTCCTGTTTTTATTCAAAAATTGACACTAGGATTATGTTAATTACACCAATAAAGCAAATCATCCATATTAAAAGTCTCAATTTTAATGAAAAGATCATTGATCTGTTTCGAGAAATTTAACGAAATTTATCATAAAAGACCGAATTACATCAGTTTTTCAAAAATCAGGACCAAATTGAGACTAAAAAAAATTGGAGGGCCAACTTAATATTTTTAAATGAAAACATGAATCAAAAGAGTAATTAAACCAAATATTTATTAAAATAATTTTTATTTTCCTTTTCATTGTCTTTTTAGTTTTTCACAAATTGTAATAATCTCTATAAGGCCCACTAAAATGTCTTATTCTTTTCTGCCCTAAATTAAAGAGCTGCCCCTTGTGAGTTGGGCCTAAGGACTAGTCCAAAGGATAAAAACCCACCCTAAGTCTGCCCTAACTCACACTTTCGACTTGCTTTCAGCGAACCTTGAGTTGCAGTCGTCACCCACTCTGCTAGGGTTTGCTTTCCCGTCTCGGACAAGTTCGCTCGAAGCTCGTTTCTACTCAACGTAAGTTGCCCATCAACTCATATTCTCCCTTTCTTAGTGTAATCTCAAGTTGTCTCAGTTGGAGTTTTCGTAGTGAACCCAATCTTAAGATCTGTTCCACTATTTTCCAGTTCTAAGTCTCTTCCTGGAGCTTCTGTGTTCCGCTATTGGAGTCGCACCCTTCTTTTAGCCTTTTTCCAAGTACGAGGAAGTTAGGGTTTACGGTTCTATTTCATTTTCTCACATGTTCTGATACTACTTCGTGAGTTGATGTTTGGTTGCCACTGAAAATGATTTGGGAGTTGTTAAAAGCATGTTTTGGTCTGTTTGGATGTATCTGAGTGCGTGAACTGTGACGGGTTCTGTTGGTCTCGCCTAAGCGAGTGTGTCTCACCTAGGCGAGATTAGCAACAACTCGTCCAAGCTGTTTGCGCGAGCGGTCGCTCAGGCGACGAGCGCCTGTTTTGAGCGAGAGCCCATCTCGCTCAGGCGAGGAGGTCTCGCCTAATCGAGAGGGCGCGACAACGTTACTGTTCCTGATTCGAGCCCTCGCCTAGGAGAAGGGAGCTCGCCTGAGCGAGGGAAACCTCTCGCCTAAGCGAGGGGCTGAGTGAGGGGCATGTTTGTTTTCTGATCTCCTTGTTTTTGAATATTGACCACATGTTAGACTGTTTATTCCCTTTTAAAGTATGAATTGAGTGACTTTGTGTGAATAAGATGGAGTATGATTTGTGATTCATGAGTTTTAACATGATGTGAGCATGATGTTTGTATGGGATGATTCATGGGATTAAAATGATGAGTTGGGTATGGATTTTGACATGAGACATGAGTGAATGTTGGTTAATGAATATGGCATGGTGTCGGTATGAAATACACTTCTACATTCGTGGTTTGGGAAGGATAAATGAAATGGATTCAACATGGAATACAAATGAGGAGGGATTGTAAAAGTTGGCATGAGATATATACATATGCATGTTAAATATTACTTGTTTGATTATGATTGGTCCATGGTTAGTGGGTAATTCCTTAAAATCTCTAGGTGGGGTTTCAGGGTCGTGCTTCAGTGGTCGGGACGTAATTCCATGGCCTCTGTTAGTGGGTGTCCATGGTGGTGCCCAATTGATATAATTTGGTAAGGATTCAAGGTAAGGATTGCATTCTGACACTCTAAGGAGTCAGTTAGTCTCACTTAGAGCGGACTGACTCCTGTGGTGAGAGTAGCAAGAGGCTTGAAACTCATTAAGGGCTAACCTTGTGTGTGGGGGATTGATTCTTCGTAACACTTGTAACACATAGCTCGGGGGTGAGCAGAGGTATCCACCACAAGTGCAAGCATCCACTAAATCCGACCAGATTATATATGTATCCGGATGAGTCGAGTTAGAGTCTAGTGTATTGTTTGAGAAGTCAGAACATGTTTGGATGATATATGAAATACTTGGATTGTGTAATGCATGTGATTACTTGATGAATTATTTTACTCTAGCTTACCCTGTTTGTTGTTTGATTGTCTTGTATGTTGTTCTTCTACTTTTGCGATGATCATCAACTTGTTGATGTGAGCAGATTCGAGAAGCACTCGAGGTCAACCGGGAAGAGATGATTTCGCTGCATAGATCGCTTGGGTTGGACATCGTGTTTTGTTTGGGCTTTTCGTTAGGGCTATGGCTCATGTATTGCTTTACTCTTTAATGCTCTATCTTCTTCTGTTAGCCTTTGGTTCTTGTAATCTAGTATGTTTTGGCATCGTGGTGTGTCTCGAATATTATAAGGAGTAAGGTTTAAACTCCTGGACCGCGTTTATACTTTATTTTGTGTGACACTTCCTTTAATTATTTTATTAATTAAATGGGGCGTTACAATCTCTCACTCTCATATTTCTTCTTTTTGTTTTTAAAGAAAAAAAAAGTTAGACAAATTCATTATATTTCTCATTTATGCTCTTCCTTTCTCGTCTCTTGTCTTACTTGATTATGAAAACATTATTTTTTTTTAATCTCATGAGCTTTTTGTATATTCATTTTTTTATGAATATAGAAAAAAATAATAATGTATTATGTGTTTTTTCGTAATCGATTTTTAATTATAACTTGACTATAATATATTTTTCTCTTAATAATTACGTGTCTCAATTTTTTATTAGATTATGATCAATTATTTTTTAGTATTACTTACAAAAAAGGTATATTGATAAAGAATGAAAGAATAAATTAATCATTTAAAAGAAAATCATTGACTAAAACAAGATATATTCTACCTCTTCACATATTTTGAAGCATTATACTAATGATGAAAAATGTTTAGTTAGAGAAGTCATTTTTTGAAGCATTATATTAATGATCGAATCTAATGATCTCAAAATTATATTACTTTGGCCCCTCCGACACTTTTGGTCAAGATCTGTCACTACTCATGAGATGAAAAATAATGCTAACTATTAAACAAATATTTAAGTATCAAATGAGATGAGAAATTTATCTTTTTTTTCTTTTATAAATGGAAGAAAACAAATAAGAAATGAGAGAGAAAAAATAATGTGTATGTCTAGTTTTTTTTTTTTCTTTTTAAGAAATGAAAAGATAACAAGTGAGAATAAAAGATGGGTAAAATTGTAGAAAACTAAAATAGACAATGAGGAATGGGAAAGTAAATAAAACATATCTTAATAAATAATTTTATTCTTTATATTTGATTCTATACTTTATTATTTGTTAATATTAAATGTTGTACTTTATAAAAGAAAAAAAAATATAATTTAATTTCCATCAATTTTTAATATATACTATATATACTTTAAAAAAAATCAAAAAAAATCAAAATTCAAAATATATATACATATAATATAAAAAAATTCAAAAATTTTGGGGGGCATTGTAACCCCATTCCTACAAAGCTCCACCCCTGACTGGATGAATATTTATCCAGTGGGTAGGGTACAAGGGACCTACTACCCATACCCTACTCGCTCCGTTGACATCCCTAATTACAATTGTCTCTACCTTATTATAAGCAAAGGATATATAAAAAATTAAATAAATCTAGCCTATATACTTAAAAACATAATGAGAAGTTTGTGTCTAAAAGAAGACAATTGAGAGATGAGTAGGTGAAATGTTTTTTGAAAATGATTTATCAAGAAGAGATACAACAAAATATAAATAGTTCAATTTATATAAGAAATTCACAACACCTTTAATTTGAAATCACAACGAAGCCTCCATGAAGTTGCAAGAACTCCACAATAAACATGTTGCATCGTGATAGTACAAGCTATTAATATATGTATATTACAAGTTGATAACATGTGTTGCTAACGTTAATTAAATCCCCAACCTCTCTTGCTCATAGATTGTGGTTTCTATGTTTTGACACTCCACTCCAATGGAGGATAATGAACCAGATGTTTATCGTGTAAGCATAAAAACGCAGAATATGATCCTATTATTGATTCTGACAATCAATCATAAACAATATTCCATACTGATAATCATGTTGTAAAAAGTAAACGGAAGCGTACCTGAATTTACTATAACGATAATATTAGAGAGCACTAATGATACAGTGATCTTCCTCTTGTAGAGCACCTTTATTTCCCTTAGGTTTTCTCTCTTGATGGGGATAGGGAGAAAGGAACAGGAAGAGTACGTTATGACTCTGTGTGTGCTCTCAGAAGGGGACCACGACCATTTATAATCTGAATTACTTAAGTTTTAGTATTTCTAATTTGGCCCCTCATCAAATTAGAAATTACTAACTG
>Ga0214542_1006717_pt1 | contig 20707 bp, 11 predicted proteins | sample CNSS1metaG_FD_160096 | JGI IMG/M metagenome (GOLD analysis project Ga0214542, IMG submission 160096) | Root nodule microbial communities from cowpea collected in UCLA plant growth center, Los Angeles, California, USA - CNSS1 | ecosystem: Host-associated > Plants > Roots > Nodule | place: USA...
AGAGGTGTGTAGCGTTGTCTACTACAGAGGCAGAGTTCATTGCTATTACTGAAGCATGCAAGGAGTTGTTATGGTTGAAGAAATTCTTGCAGGAGCTTGGTTTTAGGCAAGATAACTATTCATTGTTTGTTGATAGCCAAAGTGCTATCCATCTTGGTAAGAATCCAACTTTTCATTCTAGATCCAAACATATTGATGTGAGGTATCATTGGATACGTGATGCTTTGGATGCTAAGTTGTTGGAGTTGGAAAAAGTTCATACAGATGATAATGGTGCTGATATGATGACTAAAGCATTGCCAAGAGGAAAGTTTGAAGTTTGTTGTGAGATCGCCGGTTTGGCGGTTATCTCCACATAGTTGTGAGGGGGAGATTTGTTGGGTATTGGGCTCCCTTCCTATGTGGAGAAAAGGCCCAAAATTTGAGAAGCCCATGTCTCACTTAAACCTAGTGGAGAGGAGGCTATAAAATAAAGAGAGAGGCAGAACAATAGAGTCAGAATACACTGAAAGCCCTAACACATAGAGGGAGAGGTAGAGGGAAAATTCTGTTCACGTTTTTCATAGAGCTGTCGCAGTAAATTCGGCGCTGCGGATTCGTTCACCGTTGGATCGGGCTGAAATTTTTACAGCAGGTTCGGAACTCATTGCTCTTCATTCTGACCGGTCGGATCTTTGATACGAGGTCTGAGTTAGGAGATATTAATTTCGCACTGCAGTAGTGATTTGTAGAGGTTTTCCCCTCTTGTTCTTCTCTATTTGAAAGCTTTGTTGCTTTGTTATTTGGTTGGGTGTTGGCACTAATTTGTGCTATTGATTGAGACTCTTTTGTACTCTTGTTGATCATAGTGAAGCTATTTCTTTGGTCTGGACGACTCGTGGTTTTTACCCTTGATTTGAGGGGTTTTCCACGTTAAAAATCTTGGTGCCTTTATTTGTGCTTTTGATGATTTATTATTACTGCTCTTTGATTATTGCTCCTCATAAATTCTTGCAAGTTAGGAGAAATTATATCTGTTACATTCTCTGATATATTGTTTGTTGTTGTTTTTCCCATCATATATATATATATATTACTCCTTAATAATTGTGCTTATTCTTTCACATTAATACTCTTTCCCCTTGCAACCAAATCTTTATTAATTTGCATATTTTTATATCATACATTAGCGTTCTATTCATAAATGGTTCCTTCACCTCAACAACCCTTTTCAGAAACAGAAATTTCTTTTTGCAATGAGTTTGCGTGCACTCTTGATCTTGTCGGTGTGACGTAAATGGATAAGTTTGTCTCTTAAAACCCAAATAAAACAAAAGGTTTATTATTATTCGCATAGATTTAGTTATTTTACTTTTGGCTTCTATACTTTTCTTTTCTTTATTTTGTTTAAATATATTATTTTTTATTTACTTTTGGATAAACTTGCTTTATTAAGTATCACCGTCAGGCAATCAAATTATGCTATATGTCAAACCTTTGATTGTGTCATTATTCAATAGCATAAAAGTAACGACAAGAGATAAAACGTTTGTATTTTAATAAAATTAAGGACTAATTAAAAAATAGTAAAGCTTAAAACGATTTTTAAGTCATAAAATACATTTTAGTCTAATAAAAGTCTCACCAATCTATCTTATAATAGAAAAAACAATTTCATCAAAAGACAGAGTAATACATTCAATATTAAGATATTGTATATAATTCTTAAATTGGTATTCATCCAAATTTTACATTAAGTAATAAAAAAAATAAAAATATTACTATAAAAAGTTGAAAAGTTAGTTTTTTAGTAAGCTCATCACAACTAGGAATATTAATGAGGTGGGTTGGATGTAGATAGTAGCTCTTCCGTACTACTCTACCTTCTGGATAAATATTCGTTTCGTACTCGTATTTATATGTGTCGGGTATCCGTTATACGGATACCCGCATAATTTTTTAATATTTACGGATATTCACGGGTATCCGCGAGTATTTACAAAAAAAAATATAAATAAATATTTGACAACATATTTTAATCGTAAATTCAAACAAAATACAATATATAACATTCATAAATTTTAAACAAAGTCCAAATAACCCATTTAACTGGTGGTGAATGACAATTTACAAGAAATGATTTTTTTTTAAACTAATTGATAAAAAATAACTCATTTAAAATCAATATGTTAATATTTTAATCATATTTTTTTGAATTTAAATTAGAAGATAAAGGATATGGATATCCACGGGTACAGATACTATGATACCCATACCCGTCTCATTAACATGCGGGTATTAAAAATACTCGTATCCATTACCTGCAAGTATCTATTTGCAATATTCATTTCTTATCCATTACAAGTTTTATCCGCAGATATTCGTGAGTACGAATTTTTTTGACATCCCTAATCATAACTCAATAACTTGTTTTGAGTATATATATGAGACTAATAATTATGTATCATGAAAATGTTGGTTTATGCTCTATAATTCCTTGAAGAAATTTACAATTTTATCCTTACTAACATTGCACTACTTTTTTTGTTGTAAAGATTGTATATTGAGTAATAAACTAGTTTTGCTGAATATTGTCCATTAAAAACAATTCACAATTTTTATTTCTCAAAAAGATAACATGATTAGTTTTAGTCTATATGACAAAATTAACTATTGATATAAATATATAACAATGCATGTATAGTTTATTATGCATGACATACACCACTCAAGTTTAACATTTAAGCTCGTTATGCTAAATAAAAACTCATATATTATAAGCCATCATATTTGAAGGAATCAAACACAATTCTATCCGAGAGTATGATAAAAGAAGCGAACACCGATCAAAGTCAATTATCTTCTTTCATCCAACAAAAAGAGCTTTTTTTTTTATTTTATTTTGGAGTCGATTGGAAGTTAAAATTATATAAATGGGTTCCTTCTTCTTCTTTTTTTTTTTTGGCCAAAATGGATTAAGTCGTCAGGGTGGAGGACGACATTGGAGGTGAAGTCGTCTTCCACCCCACCAGTTTCTTTATTTTTTTTTAAAGGCAATGTTGTCCTCTGAAAGGACGGTTTATGCTATTAGAAAAAGTGAAGTCGTTCTCATACATGACGACTTCACTTTTTTAATTTTTTTTCGTAAATAATAAATTTTGATTTTTTTAGTTTCATGGCAAAACCGTGATGACAAGGACCGGTTTGTGCATACCAGAACTGGTTTCTATTTAATGAAACCACCAAAACCGTGCGCACCAAGACCGATTTTTATTTTATGAAACCTAAACCGTCCTTTACTGGACCGGTTTCCAATTAATGTAAGAATAATTATAAATTCAAAAAGCATTGATAACTGATAAATTTTTTAAAAAAAAGAACAAACAACGAAAACTGAAAAATTTAAAAAAATAATCAAAACTAAAAAATAAAAAAATAATCAAAATTGTTAAATTAAAAAAAAAGAAAAAAATAATCTGAAATATTTAAAGAAGAAAATAATAAAAAGTGAAAATTTTGAAATTTTTTTTAATAATAATTAAAATTGAAATTGAAAAAAAAAAGTAAAAAGTGAAGTCGTTACGTTAGAGGACGACTTCACTTTTCAATTAAACAAAAGTCGTTCTCAAAACAACGATATTACTTTAAAAAAAAAAAAAAAGCAAAACTGGTCTGGAGAAGACGATTTCACCCTAACATCATCATTCTCCATAACGACTTGACCCAATTTAAAAAAAGAAAAAAATTAACAGACCCTATTTTACAATTTTCTAGTCAAAGGGACACTGAAATACAAAAAAGCCAACAAAAACATACTATAACTCTTCCATTAACAAAATACTAACTAAACAAAAAAAAAATAATTTGAAGACTAAGAGAAGAAAAAGGAGATACCTTACGAGCATAAACGTGAGAAAGAGTAGCTCCCCAACCTTCATAATAGCTATATTGAACAATGGAAGAACCAAACAACACAAACTGTTGCCTCGATGGTCCTATCATCTTTCTTCCTCTTTCACTTTCTCAACCACAAACACAAACCAAATACGATGTTGCTGAGAATATATGCACGTTGTAGTTACCCGCGTTTTAGGCTTTTTATATAAAAAAAAATCATCCAAAACCAAAATCATGTGGTAGCAATGCACTATCAATGGGAGCCAGCTCAGATCTAAATAAAGACCAATCATTAGAGGATTTTAAAAAGGAGTAGGTACAATTTTATACATGCGTACAAGGAATTCAAAATTTAGAACAGGAACACCTGAACATTTTTAAAGTTTTGTTTTTAAAACTAGTTCAACGTGTGATACAGTACTTTAAATTTGTAACAAAAATTAGTGAAACTAAGTTGTTTTATTGAATTTGAAAATGTGCAATTTGTGATTTTCTTAACAAATTAATTATCTTCAAACAAATTTTCAATAAACAAAGATTGATTTTGATTATGATCGTTATAATAATTGATTGTGTACATAATTAAATATTAAATAATTTAACTTTTACAGTTGTTTCGAACAAACTTTTAATAGGTTTACATAGATTAATTAAAATCTTGTCATATCGTGAAACACGTTACGTAGATTAAAATAATCGACTTAGTTTAATGTCCTAGAATTCATTTACCTAGAAGGGTTCTTCTTTTAGTGTCCTACAATTGCAATGCCAATTGGCTCAATCAAAGTGCAATTATAGTCACCATTTCATTCCACTCAAGGTGAGAAAATCCAGTGATAAACGATGCATATGTGAACTAAGAACAAAAAACTTTTAGTTTGTATACGGTTCTTATTTCCTGTTATTCTGTGATTCTTGCTTCAACTCTATTCCCATTGCAGAGTTTCAAAGAGGGAACTGACATTGACATTGTTTCCATCAGGGCCAATTGGATCATAAGGTGAATCTTCTCCATATTCAGTTGGCATTGACCTCCATTGCAGGCTTGGTTCCCACTCTGCTTCTTTGATGACCTTCAATATCTCTCTTACAACCACATTGCTCCCCTCAACACTAAGATGAATTCCATCCTCCCTATCAAACACCATTCAAAAAAATGAAGGATGAGAAGATTTGAATCTCCTCTATTAAGGTGCATGTCACTATGAATGAACTACTCAACACAATGAGGTTATGAAGATTTGAACCAAGAATGCATACTTACGTGAAGTAAACATCTCTCCAGTCACCCCGGTTCTGGAGTAAAGACCACATATTAATGGCCTTGATATTCATCTCACGGCACAGCTCCAAAAGTGCTTCTGAATATATTCGACAAGATTCGTTTGTTCTTAATTGCTGACCCGGCAGCAAACTGGTTTAAAGTCCAAAATTTTGCTCATCAGAGTCTAATTTAGAAATAAGTTCCAAAAAAAGAAAAGAAAAATCAAAGGAAATAAGAATGTTAATATATATCAAGTCTAGTTCATTACTTCTATGGATCAATTCTTTGTATGTAGTTCTCTGTCTTTCATCTTTTGTGAATTTATTAAAATGGAATAGCAGTTAGATTGAAACGAAAACCTGTCTCCGGTAAGGTTTGCCTCATTAACAGGAGGTGCAGTGAGAAATATGATGCGAGTCTTCTTTGAAAGGCTCTGGCAATCACAAGGATTTGTGTCAAACAAACATGATAGTAATAATTAAAAGGTAAAAAGATGGGAATTATGTAAAAATACTTGAAGGGTGAAGGGTTACTTTCATGTGGTAATAAGAAAGGAGAAATGTGTTGCTTTACCTTCAGATGGGCACCTATCTTTCTCATGTTTTCTATGTATTCTTGGAGAGGTACATGTTGACCACGGCCACTTGGATGAGGAAGAAGAGAATCGTTACCACCAAAGTACACAATAACCAATGATGGTTGCTGAGTGGCATTCTATGTTAAAGAAGATGACACAGATCAGAACCTTAGAAAAAACGCTATGAATTCTGATAATTGAGTAGTTCATTTTAATACGCTGTAAAATTCAGAAGATAACATGCGGATATCTTGTGCCAAGATTTTTCACATCATTAAGTACCATTCTCCATTTCCAAGGTGTCATTTCTTTCTCAATGACCACAAATAGAATAAGCAGTTTTTTTAACATTCGTGATGGAAGGACAAAAGATTCACGTTGAAGATGAAGATAGAAGAGGAAATGTGAATCAAAATATGAGAAAGATTATTGGTACCTTTGGGAAAATTTCGGCCAGAACTTGCACAGCACGCCTTGAATTCCAGCCAGAATATCCTCGCAGAATAACATCAGCCTATGTCATATCAAGGTGTAAAGTTAAACTCATTGAGAATCCAATGTGTACCCAAAAACATATAAAATAAAAGCAATAATGTCATTCAATTACTGGCTGAAATTTAAATAAATTAAGACATTTTATATGCTGTGATATCATGTTAATCTATTTGATAGTCTTTTTGGTCTGTAGTTGGATCTTATTCTAATAATATCAAGGTCTTGCACCGAAACAATAAATGATTGGTGGATGATGAGTAAGTAAAGTATGATTGCCACTTCCATAAAATTTCTTCAATATGACAGCAAATTATTCATCAACAGTTTAGGTTCATCTATTCTTTTTAACATTTCTTGACATTAAAAGAAGCTGCATTATATGGCATATTTTCACATCACCAAACTTTAATAGGTAAATGACATTTTTCTTTGCCCAAATAAGAACCCCTGTCACAGTGCTTGCAATCTTAGTCTGAAATAAAACACTACCCTTTTTGTTTATCCAAAGAAATTCCAACCAAAATACCGCAATTCTCAACATAGTCTCATCCTGTTGCCAAGAATAACAAAAAGTAGAGATTCCATCCACCTTCATGGAAAATCTTAACAGAACACAGAAAATATTCATCCGCAGGGTCAATGCATGAGAACCGTATTAAATGAAATTTTGCAGAACAGTCATATGAAGATTTGAGCTCAATTCACTTAAAAAACACAAATCTGAAATGTCAGCCATCTAATCCTCATCCTAATATTATAAACAAATGTATTGATTGAGTGCCTGAAAATGTGGCAGCACTGAATTCATTTGCTCAATTCCACGCTCGTCTGATCAAATAAAATCTGAAGCAAAAACAGAAACAGAATACTACAACATTCACTTGGTGAGATCTATTAAAAGTCTTAAACCTTAAATCATAAACTCTAAATTTCCAAGAATAACCTTAATCTTTAGCAGAAGTTTTACCCTCTCCAATGCACAAACAAGATTTCTGCGTGAGGTCAGTTGCAATGCAAACACACCCAAAATCATGTATGTATCTAAAAGTTACCCAAGACTAAGAACAACTGTATTTACAAATCCCAAATCCCATTACTTAGTACATCAGACTGAGATAGTGTCCGTTCTGCTGATATGCTCTCAAAGATTTCATCTTTAAAGGCTTCTGGTTGGATTAAAGAAAAAAGTAGCCTTAGTTTTGATTCTCAAACAGACTCATCATTTGTTGTACCCTTGGTTACGTGGAAGAACATCATAACTTAACAATTCATAGTCACACATCACAAGTCAAAGTCACAGTCTTGCACAATTTTACTCCCAAACAGAAAGCACCATAGTGAAAGGTACATGCACACATACCTTACGAGCATACAAGTGAGAAAGAATAGCGCCCCAACCTTGCTGGGAATAGCTGAGCTGAACCAGGGAAGAACCAAAGAGTACGAACAGGGGTCTTGCTGGTCCCACCATCTCTTCTTCTTCTCTTCTTTTGGGGTGAAATTGGAACGGATCCGAACCCCTAAGACTCACACTTGAATCTTGGTTGAACATGCTCGTTCTTGTTGAGACTAAGACTCGAATGGTAGCAAGGTTTCGTAACTGATAGATGAGCCATGATTCAAATGACACTGCATTTTATGCACTTATCACAAGTGACGGGTGGGTGCCAAAACTTTTGCCCCGTTAAACTCGGGTCGTATTCTCAAATTGGAATATGATTAAAAAGAGAAAAAATGTACAGTGGATACATGTCTGATACAGTATATACTAAATGGACATTCACAAAATTTTGTACAGTACACATATTTAATGCATAATCTGTTTATACTCAACTTATTATTTATTATTATAAATTTTTTTTGAGTATCTCTATAAAGATAATTAAAGAATTAAAATAAAATTATTAATAAAAGAAATATTAATTATTGAATAATTATTTACAATTTAATTTTATATTTTTTTATTTTTTTATTTAGATCTATTAAATTGAAATTATTTTTAAAATAATTATTTTTTTCTTTAATTTATATTTTGACATAATTCATCTATTCAGAAATACATATTTATTAGTATGCAATTTTATTAGAATTGTATTTTAAAATTAATTTTCCATCTAAATTAATATTTTAATTTTTAATTTTTCAAATAATTTAATTTAAATTAAATTAAATTAATAATTAAAATATTTAGGGTATTATGAGAAATTATAAAAAATTAAAATTTATTTAATTTTTAAAAATTATAACATTTATTTAATTAATTTAAAAGTAAAAAAGTATAATTAGATTTAATATAAGTATTTTATTTTATAAAATTAAATAACAATCTTTTAATTAGTTTTGTGATGAAAATGTATTTAAGTTATATATATATATATAATAAAATGTATTTTAAATAATATATTAATATTGAGTTAAATAAAATTAAAAAATCAATTTCAATTTTAAATGAAATATTATTAGATAATGTCGAAAAATGTAAATGGTAGATTTTCTGTTAACAAAAATAATAAATGACACTTTTTAGAATGTCTTAAACCTAATGCTTAAACTTTAAAATAATGAAATCAATTAATTGATAAAAAATATTTTAAAATTAATAATATAATTATTAATTACAAACATATCAATTTAAAAGATTTCAAAATTAATAGAATAAAAACAATTCATTGATAGTTAAAAAATTCAAAATAATTTATCGAATTAATTGGTTAATTAATGCAAAATTTTTGGAAACAAATCAAATAATTATTGATTGTAAAAATAAATGTTTTAATCATTCAAAAATATTTTCAATCATGTTTCAAAATAAAATGATTATTATTTTGAAAAATTTATACAAATTTAGAAGAGAAATAACCAAAAGATAAAACAATTAATTACTTTTGTTAGAATGTAATGTATCATCTTTCTTGAGTTCAAAATTCAAGTGTAAAACCGAAGTGTAACATAAGAATCGTTGATCTTGAAATTTTCCCATGATTCATGACAACTCTTTAAACAACCACAAACTAAAGAAACAATTTAAATTTAATATACTCCTTCATTATTCTTTCTCACTCAATCCCCGTTTAAGCTTATAAAAAATGACTTTAGTATAAAAATATATAATTTATAAAATACACCATCCGGTACAATTTATACAAGTTTTTAACCAAACATTATAATGTTGATGTTGAGGCCTAGTTTAGAACATAAAGGGACACTAAAAATTCTATCCCATATTGAAATTAAAAACTACATATTGTATAATAATATCTTTTACATGATATTTACGAAAACTTGTTTCATGGGTAAACATCAAACCATATACTACTAATATTTTAAAAAAAATTAACATTTATTCATTTTTATTTAAATATGGACCTTTCATGAATGAGAAAGATCTCAATAGATTAGAATCTTCACAGATTTACAATTGAACCTCTCATCTCTAAAAATGATAAACTTAATAATAAGTATATTTTAGATAAACTTAAGTTTTAAATACTTTTTAAGTTGTGATTTTTTAATTAAGTTTTCATAAACAATTTTTGTTCTACAAAGTATTTAAAATATTTTTTTATTTAAATATTATGTTTTATTTTGTCATCAATTTGAAGAGAAAAAAAATAAATTAATCGACAAGTTAGAGATAAAGATGAAAATAACTACAATTTCATCTTGTTGATAAAAAAAATAAATAACAGAATACTTAAAACAAAAATAAAAGTATTTCAAATAATTAATAAAATAATTTTTTAATAAAAACTTAAGTATATATATATATATATATATATATATATATATATATATATATAAAATTTGTGTGTGTGTGTGTTTTTTTTGTTATCAGCGTGTTTAAGCTACAGTTCATTGGCTTTTGGCTTTTCATGATTGAGATTTGTGACGGAGTACATCTTGAGTTAACAGAACATATATAAGTTCCGTTTAATATTATATGCATGTATTCGATCTCAGTTCTTGTTGTGTTCCTAGTATATAAGAGTGTAATTTCTAATCACATGAAGTTTTATAGATTTAATTCACAAGAGCTAACTAGAAGAAAAAAAACAAATAAATTATACCCTTTTACATATGCACTTTTCCAATTAATTTTTTTTCTTATATATCAGTGTTGTAGATTTTAGTACACTTCTTTCTTTTTCTCCTTTTCTCGAGTGTAAAAAGTTTCAAGGAACAGTAATTCTATAATAAAAATTATATTATATATGTATATATTTTAACACACATATTACAATACCATTTTACAATCGCATTTTCATAAACGCATGAGGTGCATTTACTATATTGTTCTGCACCTAGTTGATATAATCTCTCTTTTTTTTATACACATGGTTAGGATTGAATCTCTATGAACATAGTTAAGAGATTCAACATATTCCACTAACCGCGATGCAGTTTGTTGGTAGCAGGATTCAAACTCACTAGAAAATCATCTTAATTACTCATACACTCATACAATGGTAACTGCAGATTGATATAAAGCTTCTACAGATCCCATTGCAGAGACCTTCGCGAGACACAGTAGGAGACATTTATGGTGGTTTTTCCATCAGGAGCGGGAGGGTAATAAGGTGAATCTTCTGCATATTCTGTCGGCATCGACATCCAATGCAGACTGGTTTTCCAATCTGCTTCCCTCAGAACCCTTAATATTTCCTTCACCACCACCTTGCTTCCCTCTGCCGACAGATGAACTCCATCCCTAACCAACATTAATAATGTAACACATCACTTAATGTTCAGTCCTCAAAAAAAAAAAAAAAAAATCTTGTTTTTGTGAATATATATATGTATATGTACTCACGTGAAGCTAACGTCTAACCAATCATCTCTGGTCTGAATTGCAGACCAAAGATTAATGGCCTTGACGTTCAGCTCCTCACTCAGCTCCATTAGTGCGTCTGCATATTCTCCACAAGATTCATTGGTTCTTCCTGACTGCGTTGCACTGCATTCAGTCAACCCAAAATTTCATTACAAAACTTGTGTGGTGCAGTACAATGTCAGAAAAAAAATGAAAGTTATGTTATAAGCAATAACAAGAAGAGTATATATTTGTACCTGAGCTTTTTGCGGAGTTGCTCTTCATTGATGGGAGGAGATGTGAGAAAGATAATGCGAATATGTTCTGAGATGCTCTGACAAATATTTTCATATATACGTGTCAAACATTGCAGCATCAAATGTTACAAAGAAAAGATTTTTGACGTCTTAAGTTGTTATACCTTAAGATGGTTAGCGATCTTCCTCATGTTTTCAAGATATTCTTGGAGGGGAACGTGAGGACCGAGACCAGAAGGGTGAGGGTGAACAGAATCATTACCACCAAAGTACACAATCACCAATGACGGTTGCACAGGAGCATCCTGTGTTCAAGAAAATAACTAAGATTATTCACTGAGAATCGCCAAAAGTAGAACTCATCACACATTATCTAAACCAACATCTCTTACTTCACATACATTTGCTTTGGTGTGTGGAGAGAAATACTTAATAGTTAATACTGTATTAATAAAAACTAAAAGAAAAATTGAAATTGCTGAATGTACATGCTGTGTAAACCTAAGACAATTTAGATATCAGGTTCTCATTTGCTATAATATGCAGCAGATCAATTCAATGGTGCCATTACTGGAATTTGATGTTTTTAATGAACAGAAAATAGAATAAAGAAGATGTATAGAAACAAAATCTACGTGGCACTGAAGATGTTTTTTTTTTTTTTTTTGTTTGTACCTTGGGAAAAACTTCATCCAAAACATCCAAAGCTTGCCTTGAATTCCAACCAGAATATCCTCGCAGTACTATGTCCGCCTGGCCATGTCAACGTGAGATAAAAACAAGGATTTTAGAGAAAAACTATACATTCAAACAAGTTCATCGCATATATTCTACACATGATCATATATAATATTTACCTCCATTTTTTATGTTTTACTTGTCTTTTAATTTTACTCAAATTGTTTTATTAATAATATAGCGGAAGGACAAATTTGATTATACGTATATTTTGTCTTGTGAAAAATCAAAAACTATAAATATAACTTTCAGTGCAATTATCATAAAAATGAACAAATATACATGTATAATAATGTAAAATTACATTTTACATATATAACCTATATTGTATTTAGTCTCTTTAAATACCAATTAGCCATCATATATTTATAACAATATATAAAAAGATTCCTTTTTTTTGTCCATTTTTTAAAATATCAATTTTACTCTTTAAAATATAATTATTTATTAATTTTTTGAAAATTGACCATTATTTTTACAAGTTTTTTATAAAACCGTTTATCTATGTTTCTTCTCTTTTTCTTTATTCATCAACAATTATTCTCTCATCTTTTCTGATATATTTTACTTTTAATAAATATAATTTTATTTTATACGTTAACTTAATAACATTACAATATCATCATCTACTAATATAATATTACGCATATTTAAAAAATGCGTGTACGCACATATGCGATTGCGTCTGTTTATACTAGTAGTAACTAAAGGTTTTCACCTATTAGTAGTGAGTTTGTTAGTGTATATTGAATCTAAAGCTTAGTTGAACAAAGACATCAAAAGTATAAGATGAAGAAGAAGAATATATAAAGTTTGTGTGGTTGGAGAATGAAAACGGAGGAGAAAGAAAAAAACCTTTCTAGCATACAAACCGGCTAGAATAGCACCCCAACCACCATTGTCGAAACTAAACTGCACTATAGAGGAGCCAAAGAGCACAATCTGAGGTCTCATGGGGCCAACCATATTTTCTTTCTCAACTCTTTGACTCCTCTAAACAAACCAACTACACTCTGTTCATATATGATGAAATAACACTCACAATGAGATCCAATTTATAGATGCAGATTTGGTGTTGCCACGTTTTTGGTCGGCACCAAAACAGTACCTTATGCCATATTATATTGCCATTTCATCATGCTCCATGCCTCGAACACTCCCAATACAATATTATTCAAATTGCTTCATAATTGGATTCTGAATATTCCTTTGAGGGTCCAACACTTGTACACTTATACTTAACATCTCTTTAAAAGACAAAAATAAATGTTCCGAGCTCATTCATTGTGTTGGAGAATACTAAAGGCTCAAACATAGGAATCTGTGTCAACATGCTATAACAAATTATTTACACATTCAAGGATATACCAGATTTCGTTACTCACCACTTATCTCTAAAAAAACAAATTGTTTACATTTGATGCCAATACTTGTTCTCATCACACCCATATATAAAACTGATATAAGTGTGATATATACATAATTAATATATTTATTACCTCGTTTCATTTATCATTACTAAAAATTCTTATATTATATCAGAATTTTATTACAAATTTGTTAAAAAAATTTATAAGAAAAAACTTTTTTCTTACTATTTTTTTAAGAATTTTAATAGGTAGATAATTTCTTCGTAAATAATTATTTCCTATAAAATTTACAAATATTTTCTACAAAATTTGTTACGAAAAGTGTTTTATACAAAATATTTATAAAAAAATTATACAAAACAAAATTAGTAGAAAATATGAAATTTTTAGTAATGTATGGGTCTCTAAAATAATAATAATAAAAAATAAAGAGCATTCTTTCTTCTAATACATTTGTTTAACAAATTAAAACATAAAATCATTGTATAATGCTAACATTAATGACCAAAAACTCAAAAAAAATTGTTGATTTCTTATTTAAAAAGTTTAGGCAAATAGGATCATAAAAGCTCACATGCCGAAACAATCATCCAAGCTTAAACAAACACCCTATAGAATCTTCCACACATTATTCTTTAACTGTCTTCATTCATAATCAAATTCTAATCCTCGTCCTTGTATGGCGTAAGTCGAGACATACAGAATCAATCAACCTTTATTAATTGCAGTAGACTTATAATTTAACTAAAAATAATATAAATCATTATCTTTGTTTGTTTCTTGTACGAGGGTTGGAACAATTATATTATAAATCACTATTTTCATTTAATTTTATTAAAAAATATTATGGGTATAGGTAATTCAATATATTATAATATACTGGCTGTATTCATTTTCTAAAAACCATAATGAGTATTTACGTATATTTCACTCCATTAAAGCTATTTAGTAAAGAAATTAACTTCTTATTTATTTATTTATTTATTTATACACTTATTTATTACTATACTTTGAGTTTTAGATCTGAATTTATCTCAAGTCTGTGGCTGTCAAAACTAGGATTGTTGTTCTTTGCATAGGGTAAATGATTTTAGACTAAAGCCACTTATTAAATGGTGGCAACTTGTGTTAAGTTAGGTAAAGCTATTTTTCTACTTAATTTTCTTAACTTTCTAACTTATTAAAAGTGTAAAAAACTCCTTCTACGAGTATTTGGAGATTATAAAAGTCAATGACAGTGACTCAAACGTGTAAAGACTCAATTTAGAAATACAAGGAAATAGAGTTTAAAAGTTAGCAAAAAATTATAAATATGTTTTAGTTTGAATGTTATATATATATATATATATATATATATATATATATATATATATATATATATATATATATATATATAAAAAGTAATTTATTTTTCATTTTTATGAAACCACTATTTTGTAAAGCTTAAATTTTTAATTTTTTTAACGGCTATTTTTCATTTTCATTTTTGAAGCTACAAATTAGAAGACACTAAAGAATAAATTTAAAGTAGATAAAATTTTATTAAGAGTTAAGTATGTTTTTAGTCCCTGAACTTTGACCCAAAATTGGAATTCGTCCCTGGTCGAAACTTTGATAAATTTTGATCCCTAAACTTTAAAAATGAATGAATATAGTCTTTTTAACACAATTTTGTTAACTTTTTTTTTAGGTTTTGAATACACTTCTCAGTAAATATTGAACAAATGTGTCAAATGGCGTAAACAACTCCAATATTTACTGAGAAATGTGTTCGAAACCTAAAAAAGAGTTAACAAAATTGGGTTAAAAGGATTATATTCATTTATTTTTAAAGTTTAGGTACCGAAATTTATCAAAGTTTCGACCAGGGACGAATTCCAATCTTGAGCCAAAGTTCAGGGACTAAAAACATACTTAACCCTTTTATTAAAGGTAAGTTCGAATATGTTTCTTTACTTGATTTGTTTTCAAATGGTATTAAATTTTGGGGAACTAGCAAAGTGCACAACCTTAGTTTGAATGGTAACTCCACTCTTTTGTATTCTACTTTTGTCATTTTCTATCATTAAATACAAACAATTTCTTGTTAATGTCATACCCATTAAGTGTAATTATATATTTTTTTTTTCTTATCGGCAAATGTTATTTTGTTAGTGAACAAATTCTTCGGTATGTATATATTTACTTGAGCAAATTCTTTTACTCATATTTCTAATCTTTATATTTTAAGTATTTTTACCTTCACATCTTTATTGTGTCAACTCTTATATTATAATTTCTCTGAAATATATTTTAAAAGTATCTTATACTTTAATTCTTAAAATTTTAAATAATTTAGTCACTCCTAAGGAGTAAAATTACTAATTAGTCTCTATATGTTTTTACTATTCCTAAAATATAAATTACAATTTTAAACAACTTATAATATGAATTAACTTCAAAATTATTTGGGAGTCACATGGATCTGATACAACTTAGTTATTGATAATTTTTTTTTTTTCATTTAGTACGATTCATTGGACTAATAAACTTCATAATTACCTTTATTTTTGTTTTCTGAATACCTTTTTATATCATAAACATTCTTTATTGGAGATAATATTGTTAAGTTACATGAACCACATGTCATTTAATATATGTGGTCCATGATATTTTCTTAACATATTTAATTAGTACAATATTAAATTATCGATCATTTTTAGCGTTGATATTCAAAATGTAAACCCTAGTTTGCATAAACTATATCAAAAAAAGAAAAAAAAAATGAAAGAATTGTGACTCAGAACTCTTATACCCTTTTATTTGAAGTGTTTTTAATAAACATTATTGGAGTTTTTGTTTTCTTTGAATTGACCTAATTGAATGGTAAATTCAAATTTCTTATGACAATTTGACCCGGCAGCGATACCCGATTGGCTATATATCTGCAATCATGGCGTATTATATTGCCACTTCATGATTCAATCGAGCACAAATATAAAAATGTTCCATAATTGGATACCTGAATATTCTTGTCTCTGGCTCCAATAATTGCACTTGATAAGCATTCTTTTCTGTGATAAGCTTTCTTTTCTAATATGTAGTCACATTCTCGTGTAAGTGTTCAATTTTATACTTACACCCAATCTTATCATCTTAGGTCACAATTAAATCTTTAAACAAATTATTCGACCTAACATTCAAACAAAAAATAACACTTCTTTGCAGGCGGCGACAACATGGAAACATGACCACTGTCTACAGTGATTTAAATCAAAAGAAACATTGTCATATGTTTTTTGGTGATATTCACACACACAAACACATATTTATAACTGTGTTCTTAAATATAGTGATCTTTCTGCACCAAAAACTTATATATCAGAAAAAGAGGTTTAGTAATGCATGTCGATGACAACTCCACTGACAGCTCCACCAAACGACAAAAGCACACTGTTAATCGGTAAAAGATATGTTAATATTAATGCTCTGCTTTACACTGTCAATTAATTACCTAACAATTGTAAGCAAAAGATAATGTCTTGTTTATAAATTTGGCCGTGTCAAGTTTAAGTGATGCACTACATGTTAATATAAAAGCTTTATATATATATATATATATATATATATATATATATATATATATATATCTATATATATAGAGTAATTAAGAAAAATCAATTTATTTAGTTGAAAATGATGGTAAATAGTGATAAGATTTTCTTTTCTTAATTAGTTAATGTAATGTGTTAGATTTACAAAGGAAGTTTTATCGGGGAGATACAACACCAATGAGACCTGAGTCCGAAACTCTTGTCAGGAAGACTTTCGATACAGGGACTGCACTCGTTTGAGTCGGTTTTAACCATCGGCTCTGATACCACTTGTTAGATTTACAAAAGAGGTTTCACTGGGAAGATACAACATCAATGAGACCTGAGTCCAACCACATAAGACATTGACACCACTCTCAACCCAAAACCTTAACCTTGTGTTTGGATGGAGCATTTCAACAATGCTTAGAAATTGAAATGCCTTGTGTTTGAACTGCTTGTAATTAAATTCCATTCATTTTTTAAATATATAACTTGTTTGGATAAAGAAATTAAAATACCTTACATCTCAATTTCTTGTTTGGAAAAAAAATTTGAATTTATTGTGAGATAAAATTTAATTTTAACAATATTTATTTTAGGCTTAATTATATTTTGAGTTCATGATAAATTTGGAAAAATGCTCGACAACCCAGATGGGCCGAGCTAACCCAACTACCCAACCGGATTGGTTAGACACGACGATCCACCCGAGCTGAACCGACTGGGAAACCCAGACAGGCTGGGTCGGCCCGATGATCTAGAGGCCTAACGACCCATACTGGACAATTGTGCGGCCAAGTTCGTCAATATGGTCCGGTCCAGCCCCATGCTCTAGACGAGTCCGACAATCCGAACGGACTGGACGATCAAGACGGGCCCGACGACCTGGACGAGCCCGACGACATGGATGAGCTCGACGATCCGGACGGAGTCGTCATACCCGTTTGACAACTCCACCATAGAGTCTAGAATGTGAGGTTGAGTAAGAAGAATTTCAAATTCCACCTATTTTGAAGGTATTTGAATTTCTACTAATTTAGCTAATTGAAATCTTCAAAAAAATGTTTGCATTTGAAATGTTTTTTAATTTCTCTATCCAAACAAAGCATTTCATTATAAAGAAATCTAAATTCTTCAAAAAAATGAATGACCCTCTTGAATTGTCTCATCCTAACACACCCTAAGACAATGAGTCTTTATTTTAAGATTATTCATCGAATGTATAATGTTCTACTTTCTCATTTTTATCCGATGTAACGCTTGGATTCCTAACCCAATAATGACATTCGATTTTTTATTTTAAGATTACCCATCGAATAGACATAACATCACTTGATTAATATATGCGTTTGGTAGCAAAATAAAAAATAAATTCTCATCTGACATGTGTTGTTTTAGTACTATATTAATCAAAATTACACTTTAAAACGTTAATAAATACATTTAGATGTTGATAAGTATGAAGGATTCTGCTTTTACAATTTTTGCTAAGGAAATATATAGAGCATGTGTATCATGTTATCAATGTATATATATTTGTTTAATTGAAATACAAATATATATTTGTTTAATTGAAATACAAATATATATTTGTTTAATTGAAATACAAATTAAATGGTAATTAATTACGTAAGTAAAATCGTACCTATAATTGTTAATTCTACACTATATATCTAATAACAAGATTCCATACTATATATAAATAATTGTTTTATAATACTAAAAGTTATTTCATTTTATTCTTAAAATATTTTAGTCTGAATTAGTCATAAGCATGTGATTGGTAAATAATTTTCTCAATATTCTATACTCAAGTCGGTGAGTCCATTCCTTTTCGGCGTTTTAATAAATTTCACTAATTATAAAAAAATTTCCAGATAATATTACTATATATTTTTGTTTTATAGAAGTATATTTATTTTGATATATTTTAGTTATATATATATATATATATATATATATATATATATATATGTATATATATATATATGAAATAAGGAATCGCATTATACCAAAATAATAAATATTAAACACTACAAAATTCACTAATCATATCATTGTGGCCACATAGGTAAATAGAAGGTTTAACTTTGTAAAATAACTCCAATTTCCTTAATATCTCCAAAGACTAATGTATTTGTCGCCCATTTTATTCCTTTTGGTACATAGATAAATTTTCCATCGTAATATTATATATTTTGCTGATAAAAAAAATCGTAATATTATATAGAGATAATATTAATTAATTTTCATATTATATACTTTTCTACCAACCAAAGAATCAAATTTATTATTAAAGAGAGTATGTACTACTCAACAAGTTCGAAAGAGAATCAATAAAAAAGAAAGGAAAAAATTCTTTGACATACAAAAACTTTCATTAGATATTGATGGTAAAAGTTAAAATAGTCATAAAAAGTGAACTTTTATATTTATAAAAAAAAGTAAAAAGTGATAAAAGATAATATCAAATACATATAAAAATTTGTAATGTGTGAAAGCATTACTATATATATTATCCAGTGCATAACTAGTGCAATGACATCATCCACCACTAGCAACGTTTCAGATAATTTGCCTGACCAAAATGTTCACCTAAAATCTTCCCATTTCTCTCGGTGCTGCTTATCTAACAGGTTTAAACGTTATATCTGACTTGTGTCAACTTTTCAAAGGTTGCTTTATTTCCAGATAGTCTCAAATTAAAACTATGATGATATCACCTTTGTTTAAGCTTAATGTGAAATAAGTGTTTTTTTTAATATACTTTGTGAAATATTATTAATCGGAAGCGACTTATCTTAATTTTTTTAATATCTTATTTTTGTCTCTCCTCTCCTCACGAAACATATTATTCTCCTTTATCCTCCATTTCTTTTATTGATCGTCCCGAACCATCTCTTGTTCTTTTGAGGTTCGTTTTTCTCTTTCTCACATTTGTTTTACTTTGTTTAATGCTTGCTCACATTCAGAAAACACACACTGACACATAATTGAATAATAACAAAATAACAACAAACAAACAATAAATCTTTAATTGATATGCACCAGTGCAAATTTGACATTTTATTTCGTCTTATAGGCCTCGATTATAGTGGAACCGAAGCCTATAAGAAGGCGGTGACATTTTTACAATTTCGTCCAACTATATTACCTCGGGTCAACTAAAAACCGATGCAGTAAGGAGTTTTAGGCCTCAGTTACAAAAGAACCGAAGCCTATAAGGCAACCCGCTAACCCTAATTTCAAAAATGCCACCAGCGTCATTATTATTGGTCCCGTATTATAATGGACCGAGGCAATAAAGGGCTTTAGGCCTCGGTTATTAATTGAATCGAGGCCATAAAGCATGTTATAATTCCCGATTTGTGAACCCTATTCATCGTCTCTCTGCACCAACATCCAATTTCTGGTCTCCGATGATTTGGGGATGGGTATTTGGAGATAAAAGATAGGTCGAAGGACGTGATAATAAGTGGGGGAGAGAACGTGAGCAGCGTGGAGGTGGAGGCTGTGATGTATGCGCACCCGGCGGTAAGAGAGGCGGCGGTGATGGGGTGGCCGGACGAGTTCTGGGGGGGAGACGTCGTGCGCGTTTGTGGAGCTGAAGGAGTGGTTGGAGCGGCGGCCGACGGAAGAGGAGGTGGTGGAGTTTTGCAGAGAAAGGATGGCGCACTTCATGGTGCCGAAGACGGTGGTGTTCAAGGAGGTGCTGCCGAAGACGCCGACGGGGAAGATTCTGAAG
>Ga0214542_1006718_pt1 | contig 20701 bp, 17 predicted proteins | sample CNSS1metaG_FD_160096 | JGI IMG/M metagenome (GOLD analysis project Ga0214542, IMG submission 160096) | Root nodule microbial communities from cowpea collected in UCLA plant growth center, Los Angeles, California, USA - CNSS1 | ecosystem: Host-associated > Plants > Roots > Nodule | place: USA...
ATTTATATATATATATATATATATATATATATATATATATATATATATATATATATATATATATATATATATATATATATATATATATATATAGAGAGAGGTATTTACAAGATTGTAATATAAATTATTTTTAACATTTTTATAATAATTGTGTTAAATGAGTAAACAAATATAGTGCGATATTTGTAAGGCTCACTAAAAATGTCATATTCCTTCTACCCTAAATTAAAGAGCTGCCCCATGTGAGTTAGGCCTAAGGGTTGGCCCAAAGGGGAAACAGACCCTAAGTTTGCCCTAACCCCCATTCCTCTCACTTTGTTAAAACAAATTTCCTAACTCCTTTGAGCAGTCGTTACCCTCTTCGATAGGGTTCAGTCTTGGAACTCCGTCGCACTTGTTCGAGCCAATTTTGTTCCACCTCGCTAAACCGCTCTAGGAGCTACTGCATTTCTCTGTTCGCACCCAAGAACCTAGTTGTTAGCCTTTTTGCAGATAAGGGAAGCTAGTTTCACCCTTTTGTTGTGTGTATTCAATTTATGCTACTGTTTTATCGTTATAATATGCTTGGTGTGCTAATACGAATGTGTGAACGACATTATTGAACCATGTGTGGGCTGTTGTGTGTTTGTACATGCGAGAACAGTGGTGAACTCTGATTTTCTCGCCCAAGCGAGCATGTCTTGCCTAAGCGAGATCAACAGAGGCTCGCCCAAGCTGCTTCAGCTCAAGCGACCCACGTCCTTTCTGAGCAAGCGAGCGTCTCGCCCAAGCGAGAGGAGTCTCGCCTGAGCGAGAGCCTTTCGCTTGAGCGAGACCCTTCAGCCTGAGCGAGGAGCTGGGCGAGGTAGTGTGGTGCTTGGTTGTTTATTGGTCTTGGATGATTGGCACTTGCTTGGGTATGATTGTTATGATGAAAAATATGTAATGAACTGCTATGTATGAGTGATATGATTCATGGATGGTGAATGATGGGTATGGTATAAACTTGACATGTAAACTAAATGAGATGGTTGGTGTTAAAGTGGCATGGTATTGACATGAGCTGAAATCCCATAACCATGGTTTGAGAGAAATGGATGGGTATGGAACCACTGGGAAAGAAATGAAAAAGGTGAATTATCAAGAGATGGCACGTGATGTATATGTATATGTGTAATAAATATTTATGGATTGGTCTGGTATGCTTGGTCTGTGTCAATGCATAATTCCTTGGAAATCTCTAGGTGGGATTTCAGGGTCGTGCTTTAATGGTCGGGACGTAATTCCATGGCCCCTGTTAGTGCGTGTCCATGGTGGTTCCCCATCTACATAACTTGGTAAGGATTCAAGGTAAGGATTGTATCTTGACACTCTAAGGAGACAGTTAGTCTCACTTAGAGCGGACTGACTCTTGTGGTGAGAGTAGCAGGAGGCCTGAAACTCATTAAGGGCTAACCTTGTGTATGAGGGAATTGATTCATTGTAACACTTGTAACACATAGCTCGGGGGTGAGCAGTGGTATCCACCACAAGTGCAAGCATTCGCTGAATCCGACCAGGTTATATGTATCCGGATGAGTCGAGTCGAGTCTTAGTGTATTGATTTGGAAGGTCATAACATGCTTGGGTGATGTATGTGATGTATGTATATTGGACTGCGAAAGTATATCTGGTTGCATTGATGAAATCTTTATGGCTCTAGCTTATCATGTTTGCTTGTTTGATTGCTCTGTATGTTGTTCTTCTACTTTTGCGATGATCATCAACTTGTTGATGTGAGCAGATGCGAGAAGCACTCGAGGTCAACCGGAAAGAGATGATTCCGCTGCATAGTTCGTTTGGGTTGGACATCGCGTTTTGTTTGGGCTTTTTGTTAGGGCTATGGCCCATGTATGGCTTTACTCTTTAATAATCTATCTTCTTCTGTTAGACTTTTTAACTGGTTTACTTTTAGTATCGTGGTATGCCTAGGATTGTAGGAATTGTGTTTAAACTATTAGACTTTTTAACTGGTTTACTTTCATTTTCGGATTGCTGGTAATGAAAAAAAAAACTAATCCCACATGTCTTGTAGAAGGTGAATTTAAAGTTGTTTATATTTAGTAATAGATTTGTTTAAACGGTACTTTATCTCAATTTTGTAAGAAAGAAAAAGAATTAGGTTTGATTTTTTACAAAATTTGGAACTTATTCTTTGTTATTCATTAAAATTTATAAAAAATAAAAAATCATTTATGAATTTTATTTCTTATTTAATAAATTTAATTTATAGTTTTTATATTTTAATAATATTTATCAACAATGACCAGAGTATTAGGAAAAATGTGCTAGAAAGTTTGATGTTAAGGGTTCTTATTTTTTTCAATACCTCTAATAATTAGGAGGAGTCTAATAGTTTTCTTCTGCACAAAATGAGCACGAGTTGGGACAAAGAGTGAAGCATGAAGAAGGTCACAACAATTTTTTCAATCTTTTTGATCGCGCTACTTTGTTTGCACGAACTCGTCCACGTATCTTCGTCATCATTCTTATACGCACGGCAGGTAATGGTGCATGCCTCTGCACTGGACTCTGAATAAACAAAATGTGCGATGTATAATTTCTTATACGCATTCTTTTATTTGAGATGAGCAAGATATTGTAGAAATTGCGTCAAAACAAATAGGCAAACTACGAAGGATTTCGAGTTTAGGATATGAAAATTGGAATAGTGAGTTTTTAGGGTTCAAGTTCATTGTGTTGAGCTACGAAGGATTTCGAGGTCACAAATAGTTCAAGTGCTAGATTATAAGTTTTTTGGTTGATTTAATTATAATCTTTATGTTTAGCATATATTTCATCTGAACCATGATTAGGAAGTTAATTCTCGTTTTCCTATATCTTTTGCTCCAGGTCTATGAGGAATCTTCTGGTGAAAGGTATTTGAATGGATTCGCAATTTATTTATTGTTAATTAACTCCATCAGCCAAATATGTCGATGGTTTACTTTACTTTGATGTTTAGCTTTTGTTCCTAACTGATACAGTTTCCTTCCTAGCTACTGATAAATATATTGAACTCATTCTTCTTTATAGTTTAGCTTGTCTCTCATGATTCAGTCGTGCGTGACTCATGTATTTTCAATGTAGGAAACTTGAACAGGAACAGGGACAAGAACATGTTCAAGAATTGCATTGCTCCAGGGAGAGAAGTAGGGCAGCTCGGAAAGTGATAGAGGAGGTATGAAAATTCCTTTGGCAATCATTATGAATCTGCAACATTGCAGTGTTCACTGTTAAGTTATCTAAATTTCTAATCAGATCCATGAATATTGTTAAAAACATGTTAATAAGAATTTTGGAAACACGTAGTTTCAATGTCTCAGGTAAACATAATAATTACGAAAATCTTACTTTTGTATTTATTGACTCATTAATATCAAATCCCTAGTTTAAACAGATTTTCAGGACACGCTTCTCTTTTTCTCTCTGAACGGATATGTTCCTTGTATGCTTTTGTAGTATTTGATGCCATTTGTGGAACGAGAAAACTACCGGCTTTCAACTAAATGCACACTTCACCCTGAAAATGATATATTTAGCGATCAGGAAGAGCATAAAATTTTCATAGATAGACATGAATGGCAGTGTGGATATTGTAAGAAAAGCTTTCGGGAAGAGAAATTTCTTGATCAGCATTTTGATAAAAGACACTACAATCTTCTGAATGTGGTATGTCAATTTCATTCCTTTATCATTGTCCTTGGAAGATACATAATGTGCAGTGCCAGCTTTTCATCTTTTAATTTTATCAAATTATTTGATGAGTTTGAAATTCATAATTATCTCAGTCATACTCACCCTTTTTTTGCACTGAGAAGTTATATACTTGTGAGTATTTGGCTTTGTTGTGATCTGAATATTTACTTTAATGTGTCCTTTCTGTTGTCTTTCATTCCTTGTTCCTTTTAAATTGTAACTTTTTGTTATTTCTCAATACCTGATGAGGTCAATAACCAAGATATACTAAAATAGTTATACCATAATACATGAAGTTATCTGATTTGTTAACTCAGTTTGTCCCCCTTATTATGGATGACCGCAATTCCTTGTTCCTTTTAAATTGTAACTTTTTGTTATTTCTCAATACCTGATGAGTTCAATAACCAAGATATACTAATATAGTTATACCATAATACATGAAGTTATCTGATTTGTTAACTCAGTTTGTCCCCCTTATTATGGATGACCGCAAGGGACCACTCACCCTTCCTCCCTCAACTCCTGAGCAAGTTTCCTTAAATTGATGTAATTCAATGTTTTTCCTTGTGAATAAGTTAATTTATTTGATGGCTACCACGAGGAGATAAACAATTTTGTAGTCTGAGTATTTCTTACTGTGTGATCAGTTAAGTCATTTAAATATTGGATGTGGAACCAGTGGAAACAAATTTGGGCCTTTTATGGTAGTTTCAAAAGAGTGTTTGAATCTTACATCAATTTTACTAGCAGTTCTTTTTTATGCTTTATTATTTATCAGAAAATGCTGTTTCTATTGGTGGGCTATTTAATGCAGAGTCATGGTAAATGCTTGGCTGATTTATGTGGTGCGATGCATTGTGATGCTGTGATGAATTTCAGATCCCCCAGAAGCAAGTGTAATCTGGCAGCTGCTGCAAGAAATCGTCATCTATGTGAGGTTGCTTTCATTTTGTTTTGTTTCTTTCACTGTTCATTGTATTATCAACTATTCACCTAATCCATATGCACTCTTTACTCAGAGTCTTGCTGACAATTGTTTTCCTACAAGTGATGGTCCAGCAGCAGGACGCCTTCATGGTATACTTTAATTTATTTTTTCAGTTTTCTCCGTATTGTTCGATTACGATGTTTCTTGTCACTTTCCCACACGTAATTTAATTATGTTGTGGTCTTTGTTAATTTATTTCTTACCCAATTTCCTGATATACTGGTAGAATTGTTTCTGCACCAATTTTGTGATGCTCACACTTGCTCAGGGAAACATAAACCCTTCTCTCGAGGAGGCAAGGTAAAGCCTGATTCATTGGGATATTCAATACGCCTTTAATTAGAAATCTGTCATTGCTAACTCTATTGGTATATGGAAATCTATACTCCCACTCAAAGATGATCTATGTTGTGATGTTTTTTGCCTAATTGGCAAAGTCTCTCTGTAAATTGAAAAAGCCTTATTGACATTAGGTTAATGCTTTTACATTTTTGTGTGGCTCAAATTAGATTCTAATGTCAAAACTTGTAGTCACAGAGTATCTTTCCCTTTCTACTGAAAGGTTTTAAAACTTTTAAGCGTTAGATTTTTGTCTTTTCAATTCATTATGCCATAATTTCTTAAGACTTACACATTATAACTGATTTATTGTTACAGTTAATTCTTGTCAATAAAGCTGTTATTTGTCAATCCTGATATTTTTCCACTGCAGGATCAAAGTAGTTTCTTCCGTCTGGCTGCTGGAGCATTGATCTTGGTGCTACTTCCTGTGTTCTATCTTTTTCTTTATTTGATACAAAGGTACTATTTCTATTTTGCAAATGTGATTTAACCTATAATGGGTCCAAAATTTCTGAACACTATTTTGGAAATTGTAGTGATGTGAAGAATCGAACCCAAGAGCTTCGTCGCATTTCAAAAGCTGGATGGAAAACAAAACCATCATGATTGGTAATTATTTATATCTTTTAGATGGGCATGTCTGGGTAATTGAGTGGCGGAATGGGATGCAATGACAACAAAATTGCCATTGATTGTTAGTGGAATATGTGGGTCATCTTGAGATGAATACGTTTTTGAGACAGAATAGTTTTGTTTGTCGTTGCCATTAATTTGCAGCGCATACATATTCCTCATATTCATGTCTCCAACTATTTTGCAATGCCGATTTCAGTCACAAATATTAATCCATATGTAGTTGTGTGTCTAATGTAGTTTGTGACAGAAGACATCAATTTAAAAATGTATCTAATTTTATTTTTTTCTAATAGTATGATGTTAATGTTGTTTGTTTATATTTTGGTCTTAAGAAGTGATTTACTTGAGGGCTAACAAAAGGGGTAAATTTGAGGTGTGATAAATCTTTAATATTGAGCACAGTTACGTAAAACTCGTGACTAAATTAGTGTATATATTTGCAAGTCATATAAAGTTGCTAGAAAAATTGTTGTTTCATGATTTTAGCATTTGGCTGATGTATTTGTGCGTGTTAGTAAAGTTTCATGGTAAAAGATTCTTGAAATTTCTTTTTTCAGTCTCGACTGTAGGGCCTGTACGAGAGACTAATTGGGATGAATTGGAGAGTCTGTTATTTGTTTGGATTGGAGCACAAGTAAACAAGATATGGAAGCCATTTAAACCGCTAATGGTGCCTTGTACTCAGTTCAACACTGTTATCTTCATGTTATAAATTGAAGACGAGCTTATTGGTTAGTGCTCATTTGAATGCTCAGCAGCGCATTTAGACGTTCCATGCTATGTTGATAGAATATAGCCGCTGATTTGTGTGCATTTAAATGTGGTCCAACGGGCGTTTAAATGTACTCAGTTCACTTAGATTGGTATAAAACAATGTTACCAACTTTGTAGACTTTTGACAAACCAAAGGTACTATGTAACACACGAAACAGTTGCTATTCCCTACTTCGGGAGTTCATTCAGGTTTGTGCATATCAAACTTGAAAAAAATCAAGGGCCAATCTCAGGAATTGCTAATGGATATCACTTCTTTATCGTCTCATGTATTAATTTTTTATTTGTTTTAAATGTATTTCTAAATTCCTAGGTTGGGGAAAGCGGAATGATTGATTCCTCTTATTTAGTTATACCGTAAGGATCCTACAATCTCTCGTGCTTTTGATTTGTTTCATGTTAATTCTATTTTTTTTCTTTTTTCTTTTTGTATATCATTCAATTGTGACGGGATTTTGTTCTGTTCATAATGCTATTATTGGACTAGCCTTAGAATTGGAATTGGGTTCAATCTCTTAATTGGAAACTTGGTTATTGAGTTGAATAGTAAGACATTTTACCATAGTTGTTGATGTCCCAATAATACAGCTTAATTGTGAGATCTCATTGAATTCTCATGGCTTATATTAGTTGAGAACATTTGAAAAATTATAGTTTTGGTTAAAGCAAAGGAGTTAAATGTGGAGGAATTGATTTAGTCCAAAGCAGCAGATTTTATCTTTCATTCGCTGGTAATTACTTGGATTAAGAGGGTAAGGTAAATAGTTTTAGACGTGAATATGGAGAAATCTAACCCTAGCCAATTTTAATCATTTGTCAATCCATTTACGATCAATGTGATTTCAATTATGTATCCTTTTAACCAACTGTCGATTCAAATAAAAACCCCGAAGGAATGATACTTTATATTTTTATTTTAGCTATTATTACTGATTTTGTATCTTAATTTTTTTTTGGTTTAGTTCAATTTGGTCTCCATATTTTTTATTAGTTTAATTTGTATCTTAATTCAGTACTTCAATTATTTAAAAGGGTTGAATTTGGTCTTCTCCGTTAGAGTTAACACTGTGTACTCCGTACAAGACACGTGTCAAGCCGTGAATTTTTTTACTTTTTTTAATTTTTTTTCTAAATATTTCTAATCTACCATGTGTCATGTTACTATCGTGCCACATGGCAGTTTACCGTCATGACACGTGGTAGTGGTAAAACTTATTTTTAATTTAGTCCTCTATTTTAAATTTTTGGTTCAATTTTTGGTTCAATTTATTCAATTTTGTTCTTTTCAATTTGAGACCAAATTAGTAAATAAACTTAATTATAACTTATATATCCATGTTACAATAATTTTTTTTAATATATACATCAAATCAGTTCACCTAAATATTCAAATTATTTTATTTTTTACATTTCTATCTTTATAATTTTTTACACTTGAAATTTTTTTATACTTGTAAAAAATAAAATAATTTGAATATTTAGGTACAGTGATTTGATGTATAAATTCAAAACAATAATTTTAATATGAATATATAAGTTATAATTAAACTTATTTACTAATTTGGTCTCAAATTTTAAAGGACAAAATTGGATCATTTTAAAGAATTGGGATACTAAATTGAACAATTTTTTTTTATAGAGAACTAAATTGAAAACAAATATTACCACTGCCACGTGTCATGACTGTAAATTGTCATGTGGTACGACAGTAACCTGACCGTGGCAGATTATAAATTTTTAGAAAAAAAAAAATTTAAAAAATTAAAATTATAAAATTTCATGACTTGACACGTGTCCTGTATGGACACAGTGTTAACTCCAACTTAATGGAAAAGACCAAATTGAACCTTTTTAAATAATTGGAATACTAAATTGAACCAACCAAAAATATGAATACCAAATTGAACTAAACCAAAAAATTAGGAGATCAAATTAGTAATTATATATTTATTTTATACTTAAACACAAATATTTAAAAGATTTAAAATTCGATACACTTTAGGTAATGTTTTTATCTTATTGTTTTAAATTTATATGATACTGTATTTCATAGAATTCGGAATTAAGATTATTCTAAAAAAAATTACTATATTTTTGTGAATTTTTATTCATATAGAAATTATTAAGACAATGCAAAAAAAAAATATCAAGTAACTTCAATTTATCAAAAAATAAACATTTTCTATAAAACAAACACATGATGAGAAACACTTTGACATATATGTTAATAAAATTTTCCCTTGATTGTTGAGCATAAAGAGAGAATTCAACATATTTTTGGATTAAGAAAATAAAGGCATGAATTTAAAATGATAATGCTGAAAATAAATGAGTGATTTAGAAATTAAAAGAATATTACTTTTCAAAAATTTTAAGCTGAGCAATAAAAAATGTTGTACTGGATAAGACTGAGATCATCCCAACCTACAATGAAGGTCATGATGCGGTGCACAGACATGGATCATACTCGATTAGGTTAAACAATATCATCACTTGCCCTAAGAGTAGTAATACATCAATACAATGTTATGAAACGAAATTTATTGCAGTATCTACACATTCCTAAAATAGGGACACATTCTTAAAATAAAGATACCAATTGTAGGTTAGGCCCATTCAAGTAATAACCCAAGTGATAAGGTATATAAAGGGGTCAATTACCAAGTAAAGATTTACTTTTACATACACATACTCCATATCTTAAATCATTTACTGACTTGAACATCAAAGTCTTTACACATATCCCACCTTAAGTCGAACTCAAGAGCAAGAAAGGAGCATCACAAACAACAATCCAAGAGTGGATAGGGTCTAGTGGAACATCTTAGTCATATACAAGAAAATTTGGTGCACATTGTGGGCCTGAGGTGTACTTAGAAGATCCTATGGTATCTATAAGGAATATGGTGAATAAGGATAAGTAACTGGCAGGAGGAGAACATAACAATATTGACGAGAACATTGCACTGTTGTGAGAACTAGAACGACAGTTGGCCGAGGTTAAGAGGAACAATGAAGAATAAGTCAATGCGCTAAGAGATGAAAACCAAATGATGCGATAACAATTCAAACAAACATTTCATAACAATGGCAGAACAAATAATTGGTGAGGAGGAGAGTACTCAAAAGGGAAGGGTCACAAACAAATACGACTAATCAGACCTCAACAGGTTCAGAAGGATCTCAATATCATCCTTTTTGAGGATGGGGTAATGAAGGTTGAGCTTCCTCTAGGATGGAAAGGTCTTACTCTAGACCGATATGATGGTAGTATAGACCTTGATAAACATGTGGATGTTTTTATGACACAAGTTGGGTTGTACATATCTGGGACGATGCTATCTTTTGTTGTGTTTATCCGACTTCTTTAAAGGGGGCAACTTTTGTTGGTATAAAGTGGCTCTAGAAAGGTAGGCAGGGGGGATGAATCGAGCCCATACAAATTTTCAAATTGTTTTTTGTAAGCTTAATATAATCAAATTAAACTAAAGGGTAAGATATATAATAATTCACACAAGAACTTATATTGGTTCGCCTCCACTTAAGGCTATGTCCAGTCTCTTAAGCAACCTGCTTAATAAGTTCACTATCAACACCTTTACTAGCATGAGTAGCAACCTCTCCATATTACAATGAGTTTAACCTCTCTAGGTATCACGAGTCACTCCTCTTCAGGTAGGAGTTTAACATCTCCAAATATCACGAGTACAAACCTCTCCAGGTTACAATGAGTACCAATCTCTCTAGGTATCAAGCTTTAATACCCCTTGAGATCGAGAACTCACACTTACTATCAAAATGATCTCTCATGCAAGTGAGTTACAATGACTCTCATAGGATTCACTTCATATAGTGAAGGATTTACAATGGTTACTCTTAACTCCAATATAACTCTCTATAAGATATATATGACAATGTATATGGTCACTATATTCTCACTTTTCTTTTCTCTTTTGATATGACGGTGTTTCACTGTGTTTCTCTAGTATTATTATTATTATTATTATTATTCTTCATCTTGGTCTTGGTATATTTATTTGTGTTGAACAACTTGACCGTTAATGTATAATTGATTTTGTATTTCTTTATGTCTTCATTCTTCACTTGGAAGTTTTGGATATTGCTTTGTGTTGAAAAATAAAAACTCATGCACACTAGAAGAATATTCAACGTAATTCATTGTGGTGTTTTCATTGATAGAGAATGGGCTATTATATAGCCGCGTACAAACCAAACTAAATCTTAAATATTCCAGCTAACTAAAATAAAAACTAACTTAAATCTAATTCACCAAATATAAACTACCCTATCACTTTGCTAAATAAAAACAACTTCGTAATTTAAGATTATCTAACAAAACTCCCCCATAAGCTTTAAAATTTTCCTTCTCTCATCTCGAACAATTTCCTGAACTCCTGAAATGATGTTGCAGCTCCATAGCTGACTTGCTATTCTCTTTGACTGACTTGATCTCCTCTTTGACCGACTAAATTTTATCTTTTACCGACTTCTTCTTAACCTTGGTTGACTTACCCTTTGTTGGGTTCTTTACTGTCTTTATGGCCAACTTGTCATTAATCGGGTTCCTCTGAATAGGCCAAACTCTCTTTAAGAGATCGGACAATTCCCATGCCTTCTTCACACCAAACTTATCATCCATTTCAAGTTGCCACTTCTCATCTTGCACCTCTAGTACAACTCTCATATCCTTCTCGGCACGTAACTTCTCTTGTAAACTTAACACTTGTTATTCAAGATCCGAGCTATCCATAATCAACGTTGAGCTATTCGAGCTAGCTAGACGCTCTGCCGATCTACCTAGGCTACCTACTAAGTTTTTCGAGGTGATCACTTGCTCCCCCGAACGATTAGGGCATTCCACTTACTCCACCGACTTAATCAAGCCATTATGACTTCCCACCGACATAACTAAGCTGGCCTCATGCTCCACCGAGCTCTCCAAGTCCCTTTTTGGGCTGTTTGAGATTTCCACACTCTCTGCCAAGATTTTCGAGCTATCCTCACATCTTGATGACATTTCCATGCTATTGGACTGATTTATGACACTTAACCTTCTTGCTGACTTCTCCACTTGTTTGTGCTCGTCCCCCGAGCTACATCCAATCATCAACAACATTATTTCTTCTTCAGCTTCTTCGATAAGATTGGTTATCTCTTCTCTTTCATTTTCAGATCGCATTACTTTAATTTGCTTATTGGTCTCTTTTTCACCACACCGTTCTGAAGGATCCGGCGTCGCCTTCACTGTCCATATGTTTCAAACACCTTTTCTACAAGATGTTCAACTCCAATTTGTACATCCAATTTTTCTTCATTTCTACCCTGGCTACTAGCCAATAGTGCTTGTCCTTCAAGTACAATACCCGATCCTTTAACAGAATCGCGTTTCCTTTTTCCATTATCTAACCTATGCTTAAAATATTAATCTTTATCTTGGCAACATAGTAGACATCCCTGATTTCTATAGCCCATTCATCCTTCTGCATGTGCTGAATTTTCCCATGTCCTTTTACTGTCATCTTAGAATCACCTCCACATGACTCTAATTTGGCCTCCATCTTGGTGAGTTCCTTGAAAAAACTCTCATATCCACACATGTGATTGCTCGCTCCAGTGTCCAGATACTAGACCGAGTTGTTTAAAAAGGTTGGACTAAGCTTGTCTCCTGATTCCTTTTCCTCCACACAACTCGATTGCAACTTCGACATTCGATTTACTACTTCTGAGTTTAGCATCTGAGTTTTGCATCATCATTAAAATTCCTCTCCTCCTCCTCGTCTTCCACTATGAGAAAAATTTTCTCCTTTTCTTCAACTCGACAAAACTTGGCTATATGACCAGCCTTGCCATAGTTGTAGCAGCTTGCCCTGCATTCTCTTGTGTAGTGGTCGTGCTTGCCACACCTAAAGCATTCCACTTCTCCACAACCTGACTTGTTGGCATTGGCTCTCCATTCCTGTTGAGTTAGTTGGCCACCTTCTTTACTTGAGTTATGTACTCGGTTACCTACTCTCTGTCCTCCATCTTTAGGTCTTCAAACTCTCCTCTGAGAGCTTGTAGCTGGACTTGTCTGACGCGGTCGTTCCCTCTATATTGCAACCTCCATAATATCCCATGCTTCTTTTGAAGATGCAACATTTGCAATCTTCTCGAATCCTAACTCATCCACCATATTGTACAAGAAGTACAAGGCTGATTTATCTTTCACTCGTGTCTTTTTTAATGCGGTAATCTAGGCCACTGCTTGATTTGCGTCCTCCGCGGGTTCTTGGTACCCACTTTCCACTATATCCCATATGTCTTGGGATCTCAAAAGGGTCTTCATTAAACACCAATTATCCTAATTGGTTTTCTTTGAAATTTGTGGCACATTCAGACCATTAACAACTTTTGCCATCTCTCATTTTTTTCCCAAAGCACACACTTTTTTTCCTTGCATTGTTTCTCTCTCTCTCTCTCTCTCTCTCTCTCTCTCTCTTTCTCTCGGTTCTTAGAGCATAAAGCTTTGATACCACTTTGTTGAAAAATAAAAACTCACGCACATTAGAAGAATATTCAACATAACTCATTATGGTGTTTTCATTGATAGAGAATTGGCTATTATATAGCCGCGTACAAACCAAACTAAATTTTAAATATTCCAACTAACTAAAATAGAAACTATCTTAAATCTAATTCACCAAATATAAACCATCCTATCACTTTGCTAAATAAAAACAACTCCGTAATCTAAGAGTATCTAACACTTTGTGCATATAGTGCTTAGTGTGAAATATCTCTTATTTCCTTTCTTGTAATTCTTCAATTTGAAATTTATCATTCTTTAAATGATATTGCCGTTGTAACTTTGTTCTTATTCTTGAATAATGTTCGACAATCTTTTATATTGTAAAGTATATCTCTTGCTCGTGATTAGTTCAAAATAATATGACAATATTCTAAACATTCAATCAAAGAGCATCCAAAATGTTTCCTTCTTTGGATTAATCAATCAACATTGATGTTCTTTGAATATTTCTTTGTGCATATCTGTATATATCTCTGATATGTCTTCAATCAAAAGATCTTCGATAAAAGTTGAGTTTGGCTGCACAATCTTCTTAACTTGATCATCTTGATGATTACCTTATTGATTTCCATAAGCTAATTCTACATTCAAATTTCATTGATCAATTCACGATTTTTCTCTATATCACTTTGTGATTTGATATTTTTCTTTTGCACTATCTGGACTTGATTCCTCTAATGCTTATCATTGCTTAACTCGTCTAGTCACTCTTTCTTTGGAGTCTTCTAATGAAAGCACTCATCTGATAGGTGTATTCAACATTGAACTTATTGAGTTGACTTTGATTCGTCTAATAACTTTACTTTGACTCGTTTGACATCTTGAATTGACTTGTCTAACACTTGTATGAGTTTAATACCTTGTCTCATTATGTTGACTCGTTTGATCAATGATTGACTCTAGCTGAGTCTGCATTGTAGAATGCATTTGATGACCCTTGTCGTCTGATGCTTGTTCTGACTCATCTACTTTTTTTTGTAGAAGTTCACTGCTTTGCCACTTTTAAGTTGTCTCGTCAGGTCAACATTATTACACTTTACTCATCTAGTGGTCTTTCTTGTCTTCAATCATTCTTTATTTTCTTCCTTGGATTTCTTCTTCAATCTTCATGCTTTAATTCATATTTTACTATTGTAATATAAAGACGTGTAATTTGATAAGATCTTCAATATAATCTTCATATCTTCTCGTTTGGAATTTAGCTCTTTTGGCATATGCCGTGCATGATTTTTCTTCTTTTGATTTCTTTATCGTTGTTGCTTTTTACTTGAATCTTCTTCAAATAATCTTCTTTGTAATTAGGGATGACAAAAAAACCCATGCTCGAGGGTATCCGCGGATAAATTCCGCAACAAATAATTGATACTCGTGGGTATATTTTACCCGCGGATAACGGGTAGCAGATTTTTTAATACCTGTTTATAAACGGGCCGAGTGCGGGTATCAGACTACCCATTCCCATGGGTACCCTTTACCCTTTGAAAAAAATGAATTTACAATTTTATCCCTATTTTAAGTTGCTTTGTATTTATTTCTCCTTCTTTTTTGTCTCTACGCGTCTTGATGTTGTGGCTGCAGTACAAACCCAAGTGAGACTATGATTAGGTTGGGAGTTGGTTGTAGAGAAGGGTGAGTGAAGAATTTTCTATTTCCATCCACGCTGCAGTACAAACCCTAAGTGAATGAGACTACGATTAGGTTGGGAGTTGGTTGTAGAAGAAGGTGAACAAGTTTCTATTTATATCCACGTCTCAAGTTTCTTTCCCCTTTTCTCAATTTTCTTGATCCCTTTTTCTAGGTTAGACTTGTTTTTGTGAAGTTGCATAATCGTTGAATGTTGTAGGGATTTTTACTTTATATAAGTTGTATCTTTCTATGGAATGTTGCATATGCATAACGATGTTTATGGAATCCATGTCTTTATCTATGGAATTCAAGAGACTCTTCAATGCACACTAATGTTGTATCTGCATAATGATGTTTGTGGGAATGTTGGTCTTCATCTATGAAATTGAAAAGACTTTGTAATGCATACTGCAAGATTCCCTTAAGGTTTCATGTTTCAAATCTAACAAAAATGCATCCATGTTTCTTTCATTTCAGAGAGAGAGAGAGGGAGAGAGAGAGAAAGAGAAAATGTTTGCTCAAGATACATATTCTCCTATGGATGATGGGCAACAAGGACCATCTGTAGAGCCTAATGTAGTCGATTCAAATCACAATGATTTTCTTGTAGATTCAATTCCAAGAGAAATAGAAAGTTCATCTTTAACGGTTAACTTAAAAAGATTAGCTTCAGATGTTTGGAATCACTTTAAAAGACAAAAGGTAGATGGAAGACGGAAAGCGATATGTAATTATTGTTCCAAAATTTTGTTGGGTGATGCAAGGCAAGGTACATCACATTTGTGAAACCGTTTCAAGAACTGCAAGCTTCGAACAACCCGAGACATCAAACAAGCATTTCTAAAAACTTATAAAGAAGGTAGTGAAATTGTAGTTGTTGGAAATTATGTGTTTAATCAATAAACATCAGGAGATGCATTGCGTAAGATGATTATTCTACATGAGTAGCAAATGTTAATGGTTGATCACATAGGGTTTAAAGAATTATGTGCTGTTGTACAACCTCTATTCAAGGTGGTTTCTCGCAACACTATAAAAAATGATATTATCAAGGATTAAAATGAAGAAAAAGAGAAAATAAAGTTGATGTTGTCAAGGATCCAAAGTCGAGTTGCAATTACAACTGATATGTGGACTACTACTAATCAAAATAGAGGCTACATGACTATAACAACTCACTTTATTGATGATTTATGGAGGTTACAAAGTCGACTTAAGAGGTAATAACACTATACTACTATTTTTATATTAACTTTGTTCTATGTAGTTAAAATTTATCTTTCAAATTAGGTTCATGTGTGTGCCTGCTCCTCATATTAGTCAAATTCTTGCTGAAGTGTTGCTTCAATGTTTAATGGATTAGAATATAGATAGAAAAGTTTCGACTTTGATGGTTGATAATTGCACTACAAATGATGCCATGATTGAGCGCATTTTAGATAAGATTTCAACCAGGTCTTTTATTTTAGGTGGCCAATTGTTTCACATGCGGTGTTGTGCACATATATTGAATTTAATTGTGAAGGATGGTTTGTCCATAATTTGTAATGTCATTGAAAAGATTAGAGAAAGTGTTAATTATTGGACAAAGACACCTAAAAGAGAGGAGACATTTATAGGGACATGTGCTCAATTGAGTATTTCATTTAGTAGAAAATATAGTTCTTGATTGCAAAATTAGGTGGAATTCTACATTTTTCTTCAAGTAGCCATAAAATACAAAGATGTATTTGATAGTGTTACGAAGGTATTCCATTTATGATGTCACACTCTTGTTCTCTAGTACTTCATATCCAACTACTAATATTTTCTTTCCAAAGGTATGTCAAATTAAGTTGGCTTTGATGGAATGGCTTGACTCTCCCATGTCTATTATTCAACAAATGGCCACATCTATGGTTTTAAAATTTGATAAATATTGGGGTTTCATCAATGGGGTGATGGCTATATGTATTGTGTTAGATCCCATGTATAAAATTGATTTGTTGGATTATTTTTTCCCCAAATTATATGGAGAGAAATTTGATTGTGAAATTGAAAAGGTAAAGATTATTTTTAAGGACTTGGTAAAAGAGTATGAAATGGGCATGAAAGGTAAGAAGTTAGTTTCTTCATGTCAAAATCCAAACATAAATGTAGGCCAAAGTGTGGATGGAAGAAAAGATGCTTGGAGGAGAGATTTTGCATAAAACATCATATTGCAAAGAAAAGTGAACCATCAAATTATAAGTTAGAACTTGATTATTACTTGAAGGAACCAACACTACCTGATTTAGATGAAGAATTTGATATCTTAGTTTGGTGGAAGGGTAATGGGTTAAAGTATCCAATCTTGCAAATGATTGCAAGAGATTTTCTAGCCATTCCTATCTCAACCGTTGCTTTTGAGTCTTATTTTAGTACTGGTGGTCGATTTCTCACTCCACATCATAGTAGATTACACCCAGACACTTTAGAGGCATTGATGTATGTTCAAGATTGGTTGTGGACTGACATAAAAGGTAATTAAATTAACACCATCAAATTATATATATATATATATATATATATATATATAGATATATATATATATATATATATTCATTAAAATTAATTGTTACAATGAATTTATTTTCCTTTTAAGGTTCATCCAAATTGAAAGTGGACAAGATGAAGCTTAATACAATACTAGAGGAGATAATTGATGATGATGTTAGTAGTTATTTTTTAATATTTTATTATAATTTTACTAACAGTGTCACTCTGTCATTTATTAATATTTTATAAGATTTGTTTTATAAAGTACTTATATTTTGATTTGAATGTATGTTTTAAGCACTATTAATTTGGATTTATGATTAATTTTATTTAGTTGTATATTGACTTCTATTTGGATGAATGTTTTAGTTTTATTAATCCGCGGGTTTTTTTTTATGCAGGTATCCAACGAGTAAACAGGGTGGGTGTGGGTTGATTTTTTTCCATGCGGGTCATGTTGGCAAAAGCAATACAAGTCTAAATGCTGAAGCAAGATTTTGATGATGATAAAAGAAGCCTGAAAGCTATCTGGAAGTCAATATGAAGAACATGTGTTGTTGTGTTTAAAGCTATCTTGTAAAGTGTAATTAGAATAGTTAGAATCAATATTGCACAAGAAGATTCTGGTATATCTCAAAAAATCAAAGTGATAATCGATTATCCTGAACTGAAACAATTTTTTCAAGAAACACTGGAATAATCGATTATCACCTCTGATAATCGATTATCTATTCAAAAATTTGTTTTCCATAGAACACACTGGAATAATCGATTATCACTAGTGATAATCGATTATCCTGGTCAGTTGGGCGCGACTATTCAACTTTTTTACCTAATTTTTGGAACTCCTATTTAAGGAACATAAGAGTTACTTCTCACTTACCTTTTTGAGAAGTTAGAGTGCTAGTGATGTGACTGCAAGAGAGTTCTCTGAGTGTTCTCAAAAGAAGCTTTGAAAAACCTAGTGTGGGTAGAGCGATAACTTTTCCTGAGAGGTGTTCTAGGAGATTGAGTGCTGCTGTTGCTAGGAAAGCTAAGGTCAAGGTTCTCTGTGTGATTCAGAGAAAGGTGTTCATCTTTGTGTGTTCAAGAAAGGTGTTTTCTTTCCTTACTCTTTTACTATCTGATTGTAAATCTGTTATTTGTTAGTGATTTAGTTAATCTCGTTTTTGAGAGATTAACAACTGGACGTAGGGTCTTTTGATCCGAATCAGTATAAATACTTGTGTTCAATCTTCTTCTTTATCTCTTTATTTCATCTGTTATTGTGTTTAAAGAAATTAATATTTGATTTAATCGATAAATTTTGGAAAAATTTTAAAGTATTAATTTTATTACTTAAAACCAATTCACCCCCTCTTGGTTTTTTGTCCAAACGATTAAACATTTCACTGCGCGCTACCAACAATTGGTATCAGAGCTTGCTTTGATAGTTATTCAAATTTTTCGAAAATGGTTGGTCAAAATCAAACCTTTGCTGAGGGTGCGTCTATCAACAGACCTCCCCTATTTACTGGTGAAAACTATCCTTTTTGGAAAGTTAGGATACAAATTTTTCTGGAATCTGTTGATAGAGGTATTTGGGATGCTGTGGTAAATGGTGCATTTGTTCCTGTTAATGTTGTAAATGATGTGCAGGAACCAAAGCCATTCTCGCAATGGACATCAGACAAAAATAGACGAGCCCAGTATGATGTAAAAGCTAGAAATATAATTTCATCTGCCTTAAGCCTAGATGAGTTTTACAGGATCTCAGTCTGCACCAGTGCAAAAGATATGTGGGAAATATTGTGTGTGACCCATGAAGGAACAGACAATGTGAAAAGGGCATGCAAGAACTCCTTGATCCAAGAATACGAAATGTTTCGGATGCAACAAGGAGAAACTATCTACGATGTGCAGAAACGATTCACACATATCGTCAATCATCTCACAGGTCTAGGTAAAGCTTTTGACACTGATGAATTAAATATAAAAATTCTTAAATCCTTGAACAGGACTTGGCAGCCGAAGGTGACAGCCATCACGAAGTCACAAAATCTTGCGACAATGACGATGGTGACTCTATTTGGAAAGCTGAGAGAACATGAGCTTGAATTGGGCAGACTAAATGAAGAAGAAGATATTGGAAGAAAGAAGAACATAGCCTTTAAAGCTGAAGTGGTTAAAGGCAAAAAGCAAAAGGAAGAAGAAGATTCAAATGACGATGAAAATCTTAGTCTTATGATTAAGAAGTTTACAAAATTCATGAAGGCCAAAGGTAAAAATCAATTCAAGAACAACAAGAAGGATAATCAAGGATCATCCTCAAATTTCAAATGTTATGGATGTGGAGAATCTAGACACGTCAAGGTTGATTTCCCAAATTCAAAGAAAAGTGAAGAAAAGAAGGGCAGAAAATTCTTTAAAAAGAAGGCATACATAGCATGGGAAGATAATGCCTCAAGCTCATCAAATTCTAGAAATTCTAAAAATGAAGAAGCAAATCTATGTTTGATGGCTAATCACGGTGATTCTGACAGTGAGGTAAATTCTACTTGCTATGATAATGACTATGATGATTTGTAGAATGCTTTTCAACAATTACTTGTTAAATCTAGTAAATTGGATACTGCTCATAAAAAGTTAAAATCTGATTTTAAAGATTTACAAAGTAAATTCGAAAAATCTCTCTTGAAGAAGAATTTTTGAAAAATAAAATTTCAATATTAGAAAATAAAGAAAAAGAAACTGTTGAATGTGCTTCATGTAAAAGTTATATGTTTGATATATGTATTTTGGAAAAACATCTTGAAGATGCCTTAGAAAATAAAAACTGTGAAAAGTTTGATCTAAAGAAAAACCCAAATAAGACCAAGCATGCTCATAATCATAATTTTAAAAATAAAACTAAGAGAACGCGTAGAGTTTGGGTAGAAGAAGGAACATCTCATTTTTTGAATACATATGCATGTACTGCTACATGTTTTTATTGTATGAAAAAGGGTCATACTTCAAACAAATGCAATATTAAACATTTTGGTGTTCCTAATAGGAAGTATCATTGGGTGCCTGTTCATAAGTAGATATTTTTTATTCTAACCCCAAGGACCTAAACAAGTGTTTGGGGACCTAAATGAATTGTTTCTTTATTTTGCAGATGACTTCTAAATCCAGAAGATCAATGTGGTATCTTGACAGTGGCTGTTCAAGACACATGATTGGAGACAAAAAGAAGTTTAAGAACTTTAAAAGAAAGGAACAAGGATTTGTCACTTATGGGGATAACAAAAAGGGAAAAATACTTGGAACGAGTGATGTAGGTGGAGGAAATACTTTGGAGATCAAGGATGTACTGTATGTGGAAGGACTAAAGCACAATCTTCTCAGTATAAGCCAATTATGTGATAAAGGACTCAAAGTAATATTTGAGAGTGACTACTGCACTATTCATCAAAAGGACTCCAAAGAAGTAACCTTAAAAGGTATGAGACACAATAACATTTACTTGATTGATCTTGATAATGCAT
>Ga0214542_1006719_pt1 | contig 20700 bp, 13 predicted proteins | sample CNSS1metaG_FD_160096 | JGI IMG/M metagenome (GOLD analysis project Ga0214542, IMG submission 160096) | Root nodule microbial communities from cowpea collected in UCLA plant growth center, Los Angeles, California, USA - CNSS1 | ecosystem: Host-associated > Plants > Roots > Nodule | place: USA...
CTGAGGTTCAGTTGGCAGATATCTTTACCAAAGCCTTAAAAGGGGAGAGGTTTAGGTATCTGAGACAATCTATTGGAGTTGTAAAACCTGTTTTGACTTAAGGGGGTGTGTTAGGAATAAGTCAAAATTGAACCTTAGTTAGTTAAAACAGTTAGTACTGTTATATGATAATTGCTTTCATTTTTTTTGCTTCTGTACTGTGTATAAATACATTCATTCATTTCACATAATATACAGACTTCCATTCATTCTTCTATATGTATGCATACTACTGTTATACATTTTAGAGTTTTTACACTGCAGTATATGCCTTGGTTCGTGCTAGGGATGTTAAAAAAATTCGTACCCGCTGGTATCCGCGAATAAAACCTGCAACGGATAGAAAATGGATATTAAAAATGGGTACCCGCTACCCGCGGGTACGGTTATTTTTGATACTCGTATGTTAACGGGGCGGGTATGGATATCATAGTAGGTATGGATATCATAGTATCCATACCCGTGAATACCCGTACCCGCTAAACTTACACACCTTGACATTCTTCTCTTTTCTTTCTTTGACATTGCACATATACATCAAACCTTATATAGACAATGACGTTTATGATATGCTTGTTGTCAAATGATAGAATCAAAATAAGAATACTTGGCACGCGTCAATTGAGGTTTATTATTTGTTTATTTTGTTTATATTTTAGGAATCAATAGGAGAAAGTGAGTTTGTTGATCAAAACACTAATTAAAGAATTTCCATCGTGTTTAACGTCATTTTATATTTACTTTTACAATTATTTGGACTTGTATCAACTTGAATTCATTTGAACTTTATTTAAAATTTATGATAGTGATGTATTTTTATTTTATTTTATTTGAATTTATAATTAAATATTTGTTTTTTAAATAATTTTGCAAATACCCGTGAGTACCCATGGATATCCGCGGATATGAAAAAAATAGGCGGGTATCCGCATAACGGATACTCGACGGATATGGATACGGGTACGAGGCCGATATTTATCCAGCGAGTAGGGTACGAGGGAGCTATTACCCGTACCCTACTCGCCCCGTTGACATCCCTAGTTCCTGCGCACCCGCTGCATATAAACACGTGGTGGAATTTTTGTAATTAACCCGAAGACAAAAGTGGAAAATAACCGCTATCGTTTTCCTTCCCTGTACTAGTGAGAGTTAAATGGTCCATCTTGTATGGTTCTAATTAGTGGTGGTTTGGAGGTTACTAACATTCAATTGGAGAATAAAGCCTATCTATTATGTTTAGCTTGAGAGTTTGCTTATGAAAAAATGACTTGGACTGAACTCATGCGTATTAGATTTGTTAAGTCTAAAAGTATAAAAAATATATGTTTCCTAAATCATTGTCAAGTTGGCATGGTATAAAGGATGCATATGATATTGTTTTTGAAAATATTTTTTGGAATTAGGTAAGGATGATTGTATTAATCTTTAGAATGATCATTGGTATTCTCACATTTACATATCTAAATTTGCTAGTGAAAAAACAAACTATATGAATTTCTTGAAGTGCATATAATCACTGGGCCTTAAGGATTGTCCATGATGTGTTGTGTAAGTCTCTTAGGATAGAAAAGGAATATCTGGGCTATTTTCAAGGAATCTGAAACTAGCAAGATTATCTCTTAGAAGAGTAAATAACCTAGGAAGGAAAGAAAGAAATAAAACAAGATAAGAAAATGAGAGAGATGAGAAAAAGTGTGTTTTTGGAAGAGGATTGAAGCATTTATTTATAAGTGAAGGATGAGAATAGGAAGGGTGAAATATCCCATAACTCATTGAGAAAATCTTTGTAACAAACTCAAAAACTCTCACGCAACCCTTACGGCTCAAGCTCAACGAATTATTGCACCATTTTGAAAACCATATATCTGCGGCAAAAAATCAGCTATGCATGAGAGACATGAAGCGAAACTAACATAAGAGAAACAAATTTAGGTTTCCGATATATAAGGAATGAAGGAAGCATGGATATCTTTTGCGATACCTTATTTTCCAACACAATATGCCTTATTGGATTCTAAACAATACTGATGTGTTTTTTCATAAAGTTACAAAAACTTTTTACTTTTTTAATATAAAACATGTAAATTTAGAGAATTTGATTTGATTGTATAATGTACCACGAACTAAACTTTAGTTCTTTTGAAATTATTATATTGTTTTACCTATTAATTTGAAGGTTAAAAAAATGAGTAATTATATGCTCTATGTATTTTTTTTAGATAATAATAATATTTAATTTTTATCTTATTTGTTCTTTTATTATTCTATTATTATACCGTTGTTAGAATGGTCGAAGAAAGTTTTTATATATTACAAAGGAACAAAAGGTGTAAATCAAAGGAGGAAATTAACTTACCCTAACTGAACTTAAACCACAAGTTTTTGTTTGTTTTTTTCTTGAACAAAAATTACGAACTAGTATATAATAAAATTAGGTGCATGATCCTGTCTCTATATACAGAAACATCAAACTAAACGAAAATAACATTTTTTTTTTTGTTTACAACTTTTTATGATTCTTCAGTAAAGTTGATGTTGGCAACACCATTAATGCTCATAGTTCTCCTATCGCAAGGATCCCTGAAAGATCTTCCACCTCATTATCTACTCCGAATTCCATGTATTAGATTGATATCTACAATTAGACATGTTAAAATAGTCAATACACGACTTATATATAGAGATAAGAGGTTAGACAGATCGACTCATTATAAGTCAGGTTAAAAATGAGTGAATCTAATCCAATTTATTTTATAATGAGTTAGAAATTTTACATTCCGATTTAATCTATTATAGGTTGGTGGGTTAAGTGGATTGACTCACTAATTCACATAAAGAATTATTTATGTATTTATTTTTAAGTATTCAAATACTTAAATAATTTTTTAAGCAACCCATGATATGACAATTACAGTAAAATCAATAACTAATATTTTCATCATGCTCATCAATATATGGACCGCAACACATTTTTTTTTAAAATAATTAAATGAATAAAGTAATAATAATTATTTGAATAATTTTTTTTATATTAATAATGATAAAGGATGACGAAAATGGTACAGTAAACTTGTATTTTTAGAAAAAAAGTGAAGTATAATTTACTCTATTTTTTTAAGTTAATAACCAATTACATCTAAAGTTGTAATCTACCTCAAGTATGCACCGAACAATTCAGAGCCATCAACAAACTGCATAAACAATTAATAACCAATTACTGTAAAAACAAACTGTCAATCCAAATTATATTAACTGGTAAAGACAGATGGCTACACGCATGTAACTATAATTAGTTCAGTTTAAAAAAGTAATTAAATTTAAATTAACAGTATTTAAAAAACAAAATAATAAGAAAATTATTACAATTTAAAAAATAATTAAATTTAAAGAAAAGATCATTTAAAAAATAAATGATAGGATTTATTTTAATTTAAAAAATAATTATTTAAAGAATAAAATTAGAAAAAAAAAATCCTCTTTATTAATAGTGTAGATTCAATGGCTTCACTTAATATCGGCAAAACGCAATGTACTAACTCAAAACAATATGCTTGTAAATGTTACATGATTCAAAATATTTATAACCATTTCCATATTTCTTTCACGTACATGAGTTTATACAAGTAGTTAAAGATATAAATTTAACGATCTAACTTTATTTTTTATAAGAGTAATTTAATTATTTGTTATTAAGGACATTTTTTAATTTTAAAGTTATTTTATTTTCTTAAAGTTTGACGACTTTATAATATAATATACATAATGATAAATTTTTATCGATATTTTATATTAGACAAACATGTATAAATCTAGATAATAAATTTGGATAAACCTAACAAAATTTGATTAAAAGGACTAAATATTCAAAAAATGAAGAACTAAATTGATCAAAAATTTTGAAATTGACTAAAAGTTAAAGAACCAAAATCACATTTAACTTTTGTATATAACAATAATGAATCTTTAATCACAATTCTAATAGATTAATAATGAAATCATTACTCTTATTCGAAAGAAAAATATAAATATACTTTTTGTTTATTTATATCTGTTTGATGATAAAAATTTATTAACAATTATATATTTATGTAATAACGAGATTTTATTAGTAATTATATATTTATATAATAATGAGTTTTTACCAAAAATTTTAGAAACATACGACACATAAGCAAATAGTATTAGAAATAATTTAATCTTTCATCACTTTATTTTTAGAAAAATACACGTATTTTTTTTTTATCTTATCTATACTAACGTGATAATGGAATTTTAGTGACAATTACATTTACAAAGTTGTAATGTACCTCAAATTGACAATTACATCTAAAGTTGTAATCTACCTCAAGTATGCAATGAACAATTCAGAATCATCAAACTTGTTTGTTACATCTCGTAATAAATAAATCAATATATTACTATATAAAATAAATATTTAATTTTGGGGTATGTGTATGTTCGATCCAAATGTATGTGTGATTATAAATTCTTATTAATGATTTTACATTTATATAATAATGAGATTCAATTCAATCATTCAAATTTTAAATCTAAGTCTACAACTCAAATAAATTATCAACATTAATAAGAGTATCAACATTTAAATCCATGTCTAATCATCCTATAAATTTCATTATATACCCTTATTACCTTGTTAAAATCAAAGTTAAAATGTCTTTCTCTTTAAAAATTATCCTTGTCGGAAAGAAAACTAGTTAAGGATACTTAAAATCCTTCATGTATCGTTCACAAGAAGATAAACCTACCAAATAAACACACCACAAACTCATTGATTCTTATTCAAATTAAATTAAATTAATTCCAAACTAAAGTTCCTTTAAGAAAAAGAGAACGTGCCTTAAAAAAACAAAAGAAACATGATAAATCACTTTTTATATGTATTGAAATAGGTGTGTGGAAGTGAAAGAGAGAATGCATGAAAGCTAAGCATGCGTATGCATATTCGTGGTAGAAGGATAATATATATAAATTTGTAGTGGTAACTACATATTAACTAATTATTTTGTTATTTTGTACATGTATATTCTGGTTGAACTTGACATGACACAAACTTATGTAAGAATATGGAACATCCAAGGTGCAACTTATTATAACATTACTGTTTCATTAAAAAAAGGATTCATTGCAAATCAAAACTCGGAAGGATGCAAAGAATCCAAAAAAAAAAAAAAAAACCATTTATTTTATAATAATATAATACGTCTGTTTAAAGTTTCTTTTGTGAAGGTATCGGCATAAAGGTACTCTAAGAAATCAAACTAAACTAAAATTCCACGAACACGGCTTAAGTGGAATAGATACATGTTATCGAAATAATAATTTAATTACTTATCACTACACGTTTTTAACACTTTTACGGATTTTCAAAATTATTAAAAATTGTGAAAACAATTGGTGGAATCTATGACATTTCGTGAGTCTGTATTTTTATCTAACTATATATATATATATATATATATATATATATATATATATATATATATATATATATATATATATATATAAAGAATTAGTGTAATTTCAACGTATTAATTTTAAATCTTCATGGTGTTCTACTTGTTTAAAAAAGTAAAAGTATATTATTGTTATTTTGTTTTAACTGTTCATATATTAATATATTATTTATTATCATTATATTTGGTTATTTTTATTAATGTGATTATTAATTACAATGTTTTCTGTGACTTACTTCTCAAATATTTAGGTACATTTTTCGTTTTTATGTTTTACTGACTTTCTTACAATTGTCATTAGTTTCACAAATAAATATAAACGTTAAATTTATAAGGATTTGATAATATTAAGAATTACATTAACTTTATGCTATTAAAATTAAAACAAATGATGAATAATGAAATTATATATGATACTATGAACTAAGAATGCAAAGGAAAAAGTTAAAATTAAATACTCACTACTTTTTGTATTTTTGTGAAATAAAATATTTAAATTGGATAAATATGTATAATCTGGATTAATTATCTTTGTATATTGGGTTCACAGAAGCTGAGTGTCCATGTCCATATTCATGCAGCTTTTAACAAACTCAGTGACAAAATTAAACTTTCTTGTAAAGAGAGACCTGTGTTTGGAAGAATGATAAGAAAAAGAACAGGCACCACCACTGCTGTTACCAACGTTGGAACCCTCAAACAAATTCGCGCCTTAATGATCGTTAATGGTTTCACTTCCAACGTTGGATTCCTCCGAAAACTTGTCCTCGCCGCAGCCATGTCAATGGTCGGCCCCGCAGCTAATGCCGCTGTGACACAATACACACTCCAAATGTTCGCTCAAATTCCCCAACCAGACACCTTCATGTGGAACACCATCATCAGAGGCTCTTCTCAGAGCCGTGATCCCTCGCACGCGGTGGCACTGTATGTCCAGATGGACCAGCGTTCGGTTAAGCCTGATAACTTCACTTTCCCATTTGTTCTCAAGGCTTGCACCAAGCTCGTCTGGGTCAAAACTGGTTCCGCTGTTCATGGTAGGATTTTGAGGTTTGGGTTAGGTTCAAATGTGGTTGTGAGGAACACCCTTTTGCTTTTCCATGCCAAATGTGGAGACTTGAAGATTGCTACTGAGATTTTTGATGATTCGGATAAGAGGGATGTGGTTGCTTGGTCTGCACTCATTGCTGGGTATGCCCAAAGAGGGGACTTGAGTGTTGCACGGAAGCTGTTTGGTGAAATGCCAAATAGAGATTTGGTGTCATGGAATGTGATGATCACAGCCTACACAAAGCATGGTGAGATGAAGTGTGCTAGAAAACTTTTTGATGAATCTCCTATGAGGGATGTTGTAAGTTGGAATGCGATGATCGGTGGTTATGTGCTTCGTGGCTTGAACCGGGAGGCATTGGAGTTGTTTGATGAGATGTGTACAGTTGGGGAGTGTCCCGACGAAGTAACAATGTTGAGCTTGGTGTGTGCTTGTACTGATTTGGGGGATTTAGAGAGTGGCGAGAAGGTTCACACCAAGATCATGGAAATGAGTGAGGGAAAGTTTAGCACGTTGTTGGGAAATGCTCTTGTTGATATGTATGCCAAGTGTGGAAATATTAGGAAAGCAATTCATGTGTTTTGGTTGATAAGAGATAAAGATGTGGTCTCGTGGAACACGGTCATTAGTGGGTTGGCCTTTCATGGCCATGCTGAGGAATCACTTGGTCTGTTTAGGGAAATGCAGAGTACCAAGGTTTGTCCAGATGAGATCACTTTTGTTGGTGTTTTGGCAGCTTGTAGTCATGTTGGGTATGTTGATGAGGGTAATCGTTATTTTCATCTTATGAGAAATAAGTACAAGATTGAGCCAAACATTAGACATTGTGGGTGCGTGGTGGACATGCTGGGACGTGCTGGACTTTTGAAGGAAGCGTTTGATTTCATAGCTTCCATGAAGATTGAACCAAATGCAATTATTTGGAGGAGTTTGCTTGGAGCTTGCAAAGTTCATGGAGATGTGGACTTGGCAAAACAAGCAAATGAGCAGCTGCTCAGAATGAGAGGGAATCAAAGTGGGGATTATGTGTTGTTGTCAAATGTATATGCTTCACAAGGTGAATGGAATGGGGCTGAGAAGATAAGGAAGCTGATGGACGACAATGGTGTGACCAAGAATCGCGGCTCTAGCTTTGTTGAGGCCCACAGTTGATGATCGTCAAGTATTATGTGGTAACATGAATGTTGATCAATTATTGAAATATCTTTTATTCACTTTGGCAAGACACCAAGTAGTAGGTGGATCTAAAAATGATCTACGTTCAACTCCACACTGTGGCACTGATAGCCATAAAGTGAAACTTCATAACTGCAGGAGGAAACTAGTTCTGGCATGTTCATGCAAAGATCAATTTGTTTCTGCGGACTGAACATGATTGGGTGGAGTTACATTTGATCTTTGGATCTGTTAAGATGTTTGTGCCTTCAATGTTTCAAGTCATTGAGAATGAATCAATTCCATTACAAAGTTCTACATATCTCAAGATTTGAATTCATAACCTGGATGAGGATTGTCCATAATTCAGTGATTGGAATTTCGATGGACTTTGCTTGGAGCTTGCATAGTTCATGGAGAAGGGACCAGGGTGGTGAGTGGAGAATATTTGATGTGCCTGGGTTGGAGGACAACATGCATTTTATAGGCATATGCTCTTCAAATCCATCAATGCACTAACAATGCTAAATAGTTCCTTTTGAAAAAACAAAAGTTGAATAGTTGCTGTCAGTGTTGAGAGGCTGACTTCCAGGAAATGTAACTGATCAAGATAAACTAATCCATTGCTCAAGACTTTTGCCTTCAATTGACAACACATCTCGCAACGGGCTTTTTGAGAGGGATTCATATGGAAGATACATTATTAATGAGAAATAAGATTAGTCCACATAACTTCTAATTATGAGTACCTTTTGTTTGTACAGTCATTTTTCATAAAAAATTTATCAGCAACAAACAAGTATATTATTAATGGCACAAGGTGCCTCCCTTAAATTACAATATTATATTTTATCTAAATATGTTTCTCAACCCTCCGAACATTCCATCCTTTCTTATACATCTTTTTATTTTACATTCTCAATCTGTTTACATATTACTATGAAATCCACCTATATTTAATTCTACATATTGTTTTCTGTGTAATAGTGTTTTTTTCATTTTAATATCTCTTACTCCATCATATCTTCCTTATTCTCTCCCCATATTTTCATTGAACTGGTACATAATGGTTCATACTTGTCTTACTCTCGTTAGAAAGACCTTTGATACATGTATTTGTCTGAATTGATTACCAATAAACTTTCGATCCAGATATCACTAGCAGGTCTTTCGAGAAAGATTTACAAAAAAAAAATACAACAGAATTGAAACATGAGTTTAATTTACATAAAAAATTAACACAATCTCCGATTTAAAATCTTAAGTTTATGAATTTTCTTTTTGTTATATAATTCTTTTTTTTTTTCTCTTCTTATAAGACTTAAACTCACCTGCTCAAATTTCCAACAATCACGATTTTTTTTTTTACAATGCCTTGATGTATGAGGGTTCTTGTACCCTTTACCCATTACAGACTAATATAACTTGTCGTTGGTGATAAAAAAATGGCATATTTTCGTTTCATGCTGGAAAAGTTGCTAAAGCCAGTTCTTAAAGTGGAGTAACTACTAACTAGTGTACTAGTTCTATTTCTATAATAATTTTTAAATTAACTCCACAGGTTCCCACGATTGGAAACTTTCTTCTTCGGAAACTTTAACTTCTCTGTATCTTTCTATTCTATGTTCACTATTTTGATAACTTTTTCTCTTTATTTGACTTTGAAGTTCATAAGGATGAATGTACTTTAAATTTTGTATTTGTAAATTCTGTATGAGACAACTGGATAACCGATGCTTAATCAATAATGGAACCACACTTGTCGAAAAATGGGAAGGGGGGATATATACCCTCACATGTTTCATTTTTTTAAAACTATTCAGTTAGGTTTTGTCATCTTTAGATTTGTATTATCAACTGAACTCTATTAGTTTAATTTTAAAATATGTATGCATTAACAGTGTAAAGAAGTTACATTGATATCTAATTATATATTGGATATATATGATACGATTGTTAACTTCTGTGCTACATATATTTCAAAAATTATATTAAAGTGACAGATTATTGATTAAAACTGCTTACATTACAATGTATCAGAAACAAAATAGTATTACAAAATAAAAATATAAATGTGACAATTTATGATAACATAGAAATACAAAAAATAATAGATCGAGTGTTTTTTATATTATCAGTTACACTATCAAACAAATATAATATCAAAAACAAATTTAATAACCAACCACACCACTTGGAACATTGTAAATACATAAGGAAAACAATGAAATGCAGATCAATCTCATTTATGAAATAAATTTTTGCAGTTTCATCAAAGACTTCTCCAAATCATGTGATTATTCTCTCAACTGCACCATGTATCAGGTATAGTGAACTAAGTCTGGAAATGAGAAAGAACAGTAAATTAATTAACCAAACTTTTTGAAAAAGTTGCATGACTTACTCTTGACCTAGATCTGTGCATTATTTTATCTTTGTGGCGTTTCTTGGTGCATGAGCCAGGCTCAACATGTGTGTGAATGGAGTTGACCATATATTGAAAATGTTCATCCAATATCTGACATGGGAGAAGGAGGCCTTAGCGTAGCCATAGTTGACTTGCCGGTTAACTAGTTAGCATGGGAAGATGATGAAGTAGGTTTTCATAAGAATGCCAAAACAAGCTTAACGGCAAGTCATCCTTGGCTGCACTACAAGACCTCATTCCCACATGCAAGACAATTTGGATGAAATCTTAATTGCGTCAAAACTCTCTCAGAATTTAGTGTGACCAATCAAAAAGAGAGGTTTTTTTTTCCCAAATGGGGAAGACAACATTCTGAGCTAAGAGGAAGGGAAAAGGTGGAAAAGAAGAAGGCAATTGGGGTTGAAGGGTTTGGTTGGCAGGAAATGAACGAATAGAGTTTGGTTTGAAGCGAACAGAAAGGTTGTGATTAGTTGTTGTTATATAGAGAAATTGGTTATGGTGTTAGTCAGAGCAAAGCATTAATGCATCACTGCAATGGGGACAGCCAAAAACTGTCCTTTGTCTAAGGGAAATTTTGAAAAAGGAGGGTAATGTTAGGGTGGTGTTAGTGGTGGATGTGACTTTGCATGGGTGAAAAAGCCAAAGAAACACACTTTATTAGATGCATCCCCATCACCAAAGTCTGAGTAGCTAGTTTCTCAGATCTCTTATTAAAGCTCATTTAAGGGAAGTAGCAGCTTTTGACCAAGTTGAAGGACCATCCTCTAACTAGGACCCTACTGCTGAGTTGGGTGGAAGAATTTACTGCATTTGGCTACCACAGAAACACAGCATTAGTGTGTTACTTTGGTGAAACTTACTCAGAAAAACACTTGTATGTTTTTCTACCTACCATTGCCCATTTCACGTTTTCAAAGTTTTGCTGTCGCATTCATTAGGAAGAAAACCCTTCCTAGAACATAAAAATTACCCCTTAAGTGTATCTTGTTGATGTGGAGAAATGGGTGTGTCCCATTGTTGAAAGCATTGGTGCTTGTGGATTAACTGGAATTAAGAGAAGGACAGTTTTTGGTAGAAGTGGAAGAGCAAAAATTTGAACAGTTACTTGAAGAGGGTCGCACAACAATTAAGAGAAACCGCAATTGTTGTAAAAGTTGGGACAATTGACGTAAGACAAATATCTCTCCTTTCTGATAGTATGACACATGTTTCCTACTAATCCCGCAAGGGTATTATTAGTTTTGTTTTAGATAATTGAAGGAACTTTTATATTTTATTTTTGTAAATTTAAAATTAATGGATTATTTTAAAGTTATTTATATAGTACTCATGTTAAAATTAATTATTTTTTTAATAAATATATAATAATTATTAAATATCATACACATGTTTAATTATTTTAATGTTAAAAAAAATTGTATTAAGAAAATTATTACATTTTATCTTCTTTTTTTTCATTTTTTAACCATTAGAATTTATCTCTAAATATTTAAGTGTTACATACGAATTGGCGTTTATCTCTAAATAACTAAATATAATAATATTTTATCACTAAATTGTTATTCGGTGGAAGAAAACTCTAACTCATTTAACAAACTCATCAAACATAAATATCATTAATACTTGTGAAGAAAATACATAAAAAACATTTATTAAATAAATGGTCTAATGACGAAAAAAGAAGGAAAAATGAATCCTTTGTTTGGATGTAATTTTTTTTTCAAAATCTCTATTTTTAGAGAAAATAACAACAAAATTAAAAATAATATTAAAATTTAAAAAAAAATAATTGTTCCTTCACCAAACAATTGATATTAAAAAATTCTCTTAATTCTTTCTACTCCAATCTTGTGCTGAATTATTTTGATTAAATTTAAGATGCAACATATTGCGGAACCACATAATTGTAAGTCGTATTACTTGCAGTAACTAATGTAGGGTATTACAGAAGATTGGTTCACACAATCTCGTGTCGAGCCCTTACTATAATCTTTTTTCCATCAGCCTCGTCTAGGTACACCATCAGATCTCCTAATAAAAAACGATAAATGGATAAATGTCGAAAAAGATACCATCTAACTCATCCTTTAGAAACACCTTTTTTTTTTTTTTTCATACACTAATTTGCCAATTCGTTTAACAAGCAACCCGAAAAATAGAAGAAAACCGATGAGAACAGAATAAAAAAGAAGCTAAACCTACAATTCAAGTTTCGATAATGAGACATCAGATCTTCTCTATACTAATTGTTCAACGTAATCCATCACCATCAAAATCTAAATATCATCACAGGATTTAGAAAATTCATGAATTTTAGGCTTGTGAATTCCCAACTCACAGAAAAGCACATTTTGCTGCTGGCACAACCGTGCATTGTATATAACCTTAAGCCAGAGCTTACCTGTTCCATAGTTGAAATGACCTGACAAAATGAGTAGCATAAGTGATTCCGCTGATTCAATAAAAGTTCCAGAGAATAGGGGTTGGAAAGAAAAACAATACATACCACAACTTTTCCCACGATATTTGACATTGCTTGATTTCCAAAATCACAGATCATCAAAATGACATATGTTAGCCTTTGATTCGACCATTTTTATCCAACTGCCTAAACAAAATACAAGGCAAACATCTAAAATAAATTCAGATCCTCCACGCCTCCTGTTCATTACAGCTAAATTTCTAGACACGTAGTGGGTAAAGTTAGTCAACCCATATAATATCCAGAGAGCATACCACACTAAACAAAAAAAAGAAAATAGAGAAAAACCTAGTTAATTTTTCCCTCTTTTCTGGCATTTACGCTAGTCCAATTGGAGCACTAGTTCAGGTGCAGACATGAACTAGCACATTTGCCAACATCGGGTTCCAAAAACAAACATCAATATGCGACAACTTTTTACCAACGCTATGTTAGGCCTCTAAAACAACGTTTTAGGGCAAAAACTTCAAACACTCACTGCAAATTGATTAAAATAGCCTGCGTTTTCACAGGCTGTAAAAACAATTTAAATACCTAAATTATACTTCAGAACTGTGTTTCACCTTCAATTTCCCAAATTCAATAAACAAATATCCTTCAGTTCTATACGCAACATACATATGGCTAACCATAATTCATCTAGTAGGAACCAAGCTTTCACCAATAAATTAACGATCTCATGTGGCCATTTAATGAGTTTCAAAATTGTACACTGGCATGCTAGAAATTTGCTCACTTCCTAAATAAAAAAAGCATGGATTGTAAGATAAATGACTAAAAAAGATACATCAGTAATATTTTCTTTCTCATCTGACATCAACTTTTAAAATAACCATCCCAAATAATGTTATCTAAAATCTGATAACTTAATTATACCATTTAATATATTTTTTTCAATAATGTACAATGGTAGAAATAGGAAAAAAAAGTTATTTTCCAAAAATACTAAATCACAGTTTTATTTCGGATTAGATATTAATATTTACAATAATTTAAATCAATTAATCATTAATTTTCTGATTCAGGATAAATTTAAATTCCCAATTCTATATACAGATTTCCCATCTAACAGTTCGAATCCCACGATCCCAACAACCGTGATTATATAGCAATTGCTCGACCATAATCACATAAGGCCTACTTTAAGATCCAAAAAAAACTATGTTTCTTTCATTGAGGGTCTATCATCTATTATGTGACAAGTGGACAATAGCAAATGCCTAAGAGGTAAAACTAGTTCTTATTTTGGTAAATAGTTTTTCAATTGACACCAACTGGAACCTCTACCCTCAGAAACGAAGACACGTCTTTGAATAGAATTATAGGTCAGACTAAATACTTCTGCAAGTTATCTAATGGGCTACACATCAAAATAAACTGGTTTTGGTAGGAAAACCCCAAGGAAGTCAAGTTAATAACTTCTCCGTGCAAAAGAATTACAATTAGGCTGAAATTATGACTGGAACAAGAAATTACAACAACGACCAGCCATGTACTATATTGGCCTTGCGGAGAAAAGACAACAAACAAGATATTAATCTATTTCTCAATCGTGAAAGATTTTGCATAACTCCAAATGCACGTTACCTTAAGCCAAGAAAGCACTAAGCTTCAATGCTACAATCAACTTCATATATAACACATAGCATACCTCTAATTCATCATATCTGAAGTACTGAACTAATTCCATAAATATGAATTATCATAGTCAAAATTTGCAGCACACCCTCTTGCTTATGTCAGGAAGATATTGATACCTGCAATACAGACAGACACAAGCTCTACCACATTTTGATGCATAAACACGGGGTCAACTTTAACCAGGAATCGACATAAATTTAATTCATATAACTACAAAAGTGCATAGTGCAAGTAATAGTGATCTATCAGGAAAACAAAACCCAATAATATAACAAATTAACAATATAGGTATACAACTGTCAACGGATGATAGCTACAAGGTGCTTTAAATCTAAAGATAACTGAACAGGAATTGAAAAACAGTTGAAAAGGCAAGCCATCTCTATATAGGTTCTTGGGGTAGCATTAGTTATCAAGCTTGTGAAATAAGGTAAAATGGACATGGCCAGTTTCACTAGTCTTCACATGTTTGGTCCTCTAGGTAGAGGTGTCAAGGTGGGCCATGAGTTTGTGAAACCTTGGTTCATCTGGTCTTCCGGTTTAGGCAGTAGGCATCAGGCTTCACAGGACTCAGCTGTTTGGATGGGAAGGGAGAGGCAACAAAGGGAAAATAAGAGCATCAGAATTCTAAATGGTACACTGGTCAGGTTAAGATATCAATCTGTTACATACTAATGTGAATGACCTATATTATAAGAAGTTGCCAGATAAAAAACAAAAAATAATGAAAGCTGTAATATACCTGCAGGGACCCATCAAGTTTTAGTAAGCATGGTTTCTCCTTCGAGAAGAACCATTCTGAGTAGACCTGACAATAGATGCTAATTATTAGTATTGATGAGTTTAGGAACTCTGATTACTAATCAATGAGAGTAGCTTTCACTCAACATGGCAGGGAAGACTTTAAAATAACAACTATACGTGGAAAATAAAAGAACATAATTAGTTACCCATAGCCACTAGTCCGTCCCAAAGAATAACTTCCATAAGCTCCATAAGCACCACCACCACTACCAAGCTACAGATATATGAAATCAACAAATTAAGAAATAACAGAAGAACTGGAAAAGCTAATTCACAATAAATTTTCACACGTGTGTGAGTATGTAAAAAATAACCTGTGAACTTCCATAGCTTCCATAACCATCACCAGATGCCAAATCACTTGAACCTCCATAGCCACCAGAATATGCACCACGTCCATGTCGCTTACCATCTCTACTGTCATAGTTCAAGCCATCTGATCCATCAACTGAAGTTGGAAGATATGGAAGCACCGGAAGGAATCCTGAGACAGCGCGCTCCTTATCAAAAAGATTTGCCCTCAGCCGTGTAAGTGCTTGCACAAGAGCATCCTTAGCAACATCAAGGTCTCCTGAAATCTAGTCGAAAGAAAAATAAAAAAACACCACAGTCAGAATTATAGGGCCTTGCAACTTTTGACCACACAGAAAACAATACTACTAGTCAAATTAACAATGCCCTTACCTGCACCATTTCATCATCATCAGATGCAATTTTTGGAAGATTTTCCTTTGAAAGGATGCGAATGTTGGCTTTTGTAAGCCTTCTCATTTCAGTTACAATTGTCCCTCCTTTACCAATAAGGCAACCAATTCTTGAGGTTGGCACAAGAAGACGGGTGGTGAAAGAGACAATCCCTGAATCTCTTTCCACTTTCTCACTGCAGCGGGGCAGCAATCGCACAGCAGCTTCTATTGTTGGAGAGAAAGAATCCTCAAAGAACTGCATTAGCACAATTTAAAAACCATCATAACTGCAAAAATCAAGTTTTCATCGTTTCATACCACACTTGATAATATCTATATCTCACCTCTTTAGTCGAAATGATTATCAAACAGTCATCTCCTTCTGTCACTGAACTATCAACTTTGATGGTAGCCCCGGAATCCTGCCTGATTTGATTTATTATGGCACCACCTTTTCCTATCACACCACCAATGTTGCCAGTGGGACAAACAAACCGCACAGTAAACTCTCTCATAGACGCTTCATCCCTTTGGGCAGGATACAGAGACCGGGACCAATCACCAGCATCACCTTTATATCCTCCATAAGCACCCACAAAAGGAGCCACTCCAACAATGGGAGCCCCTGCACCAGGACCACCAGCTGCATACCCACCAGGAACTGCAGAAGCAAGCAGATGCTGAGACCGTGAAGGATTATCACGGATCTGAGCTGCAATTTGAAACAAAGCCTTCTTCACAACCGCACCCTCACCCGAAATCTGCACTTTCAAAGCAAATAAATCAGCTTAAATCATTCCAGAACATTTCTACGCAAAATTTTCTATTGAATGTGCATGCGCGGAACATAGTATTCTTGTGAAGCCCTATCTACTGTGCAAACTACTCCAAGAGTTAGGTAATCTAACTTTCTGTTATCAGCTGATCCAGTTTTACAACAGATTGCGTAACCAAGTTTAAATTGTAATTGCAATCATTTGCTGTGATCCTTAACGTTGTAAAAAATTATGAACATGATACAGATGCAATTGTAATCTCAAGTCACAGAAAGAAAAATTAAAAATTGATATTGCAGACAAAATAAATCTTGATTGGTTGCAGACAAAGTCTTTAAAAAGCTGTAACTGAGATTTTGGCCAAAAGATATTTGTACAATGTAATAAAGGATAGCATGGAAACCGCGACAGCAATTTACAACCTTCCCAGCAGAGCTTTTTCAATTGTATTCAGTTAAATAGTATTCCTATTTGGAAATTAAATCTATCTGACTTTCCAATCGTCTCTCCACTCGTCTTATTAAAGCTTCAACATACAGTCTCAGTCGTACACGCTTAAAATTTCTCAACTTCTCGCTTATCGAATTCCAATATAAACAAAAAAATCATCATTATTTTTACTCAGAAAAAAATAAACCAAGGAATTAACAATTCACCTGAACAAGTTCATCAGAGCTCAACGCACAGGGAGGCAACCGGTCATCCTTAAGGATCCGAATCTGCGCGCCGGTTTCGCTCCGGATATTCTGCACAATCTGGCCGCCTTTTCCGATCACGCATCCGATCTGATCGGACGGCACAAGAAGCTTCGCAGTGACATGGTTCCTCTCCTCATCCTCATCGTCACGTGCATCCTCAGCTATCACGCGCTGGTGAACCCTAAACAGCGCGTCCTGAGCAGGCGAGACAAGATCACCAGTGTCGTCAATTCGGTTGGTCTCCTCGGAGGAACTGTGGATAGTAACGACGCGCTCATCGCAACCGGGGAGCGCGTCACCGATGCGGATCTTGGCCCTGGTGTCGGCGCGGAGTTGCTTGACGATGTCACCGCCGCGGCCTATGACGCTGCCGATCTTGCGGACGGGGCAGAGGTAGCGGAAGACGGTGTCTTCGGCTGTGATAAGAGACGAATCATCGGCGGCAGGGTTTCGGCGCTTGTTCTTGGAACCGGCGTCGGAATCAGAGTGGGAGTGGGAGCGCTTGCCGTAAGAACTACGTTGACCGGTCATCGCAGAGAGTGGGGACTGTGTTGTGCTATCGCCTATGGTTACGTACGGTTTCTTGATATAGAGAGAAAAAGAAGAGTGGTCGTGCGCGCTAGGGTTGGAGATTTGTTTCAGAGTCGTTTTATATTTTTATAACATAAATTCTTTTTTGCAGTTTCCTATCTCCTAAAAGTCTCCGTTTTATGCCATCCTGTCATCAATCACTTCATATGAAAATATAAAAATAAATTTTGTAACAACAGAATCTTATCGTAACAAATTAAATAAGTGTATTTTTTACCATTTGACGGAAAAAAAGAAAAAAAAAAGAACAAAGCCATTGGTGAATTAAATTGAAAACAACCTTTAGAAACACTTTGATTCCTTTCCTCCTTGACCCATATATACATTCAAGATAAAATAAAACTACACCCAAAATGTCTCATGATAATCAAAATTAACATGCATTGAACTGCTGATTGGTAGGTTGCGAAGTTAAAACGTATAAATATAACAAAATACTTTGCTTACCTAAGAATTTCCTTCCGTGTATTGGTGGAAAGTAATTTACTTTTTTAAGTAATATATATATATATAATAAAATATTTTCACTAATATTGTTGTTTTGGGTTATTACCCAAGGTTAAAAAAAAGAAGGTAATATAATGAATGATCACAAGGTGCCTGAAAAAGTTTCAGAATTTAAAAAAGACGAAAAAATGTTTGTTATTGAGTCTCCTGATCAATAGTATATTTAATTTAAATAATAAAAAGATAAATATTAGTCTAAAAAATGAAAATTTATCTCTAAGTAGATTGTTGTCGTCTTTCTAGGTATCTAGAAGTTTATTTGATTGGTGACTTTGTTAGTGATTTATTCATATATGATAAATATGTTTTAGTTTAGGTGTTATTTTATTTAATATTTATATTTAATGACCATTTTAATGTGTAAACCACTTAATCTCATCAACGCGGACTTAATATTCTGTTGCCAGTCCAGCCCGCTGATTATCTGTAGCCTCGGCCTAAAAGCACTCAAATTTTCATCATTATTTTTATGGGGCTTTTTCCTGCACCCCACAAATGTCTTCCTACACCCCCAAACTTTCTTATGTACCGAAATTACCCATAGCAGCCTTTTAGGCTTTGACTCTGACCAGGGTTTAAAAGCCTATTTGAGACCATTCAGAACTGCCGGTGCATCCCTCATTTATGTTTCATCCTTGCATCTCTTTCGTTCCTATTGTCATTTTCCTTTATCCAAGATTAAGATGAAATCTTTCTCCTCATCTTTACACATTCCTAAACCGGAATAAGAAATCGTGTTAACTATTTAGGGATGTAGTTGTCGGATTTTAAAATCGGGTGTATAGTTAAGTGTACTGGATTTTTAAATCCGGTAAATAAGAATCTCAAGAAAATTTGTATCTATATGTATCCGAGGATAAAATCACAAGAAAATGAATAGTGTAAATGAATATTTGTGAGTAACGGGTACGAATATATTTTATACTCACATGTTGATAAAGTAAATATGGATATTTTTTATACCTACGGAACAGATACAGGTATCATGATATTCATATTCGTGGATACCGTACTCACTATACTCTAATTTAAATTAAAAAAAATAATTAAAATATTAACACGTTGATTTTTACTGAATTATTTTTATCAATTGGTTTTAAAAAATCTGCATTTCTTTATAAATTGTCATTCAATGTTATTTAAATAGGTTATTTGGATTTTGTTTGGGATTTATGAATATTATGTATTGTATTTTATTTGAATTTATGGTTAAAATATGTTATTAATTATTTTAATTTTTTTTAAAAATATTTGTGAGTATTCATACCTGCATAACGAATATTCGCACTGATATAAAGTGATATGAGGACAGATAATTTAGAAATCTATAAATTTCAAAAACAAATCTTAAAATCCAAAAAAAAAATTGAAACCAAATTTTTAGATCCATATATATATATATATATATATATATATATATATATATATATATATATATATATGTGTGTGATTATAATGAGCATCACAGTGAAATTTTAGAGTGTAAAAGAAAAGCATAAGGTGTAAAAGTAAAGAATTTTTTATATTTATAATGCATACCGCATATTAGTCACCAAGCAATATTAATCTACTAAAATTTGTAGATTTTTGTCATTTTTGTGAGTAATTTAATATGAAATTGTTCCGACAAAAAACTAAACGTCTTTTATAGAAATAAAAAATATGAAGAACCCTCGTGACCTGACCTAATGTGAAATAAAAGTTACTAAGGTCAGAAAATAGTTTCCCGACTATGAGAGTTAACATTTAATTTATAGACAAATTAGTTACACAATAATAAATGACTAACAATATATCTCATCTTCCCTATACAATGATATATTGATATCTGGGATGTCTTATCCATCTTCAGGAATCATGTCGGCTGGTGGATAACCAGGACTATACATAACCCCCTAGTCTTGAGTCTTAGTATATGAGGTGTAAAGGCTGGAAAAAGAAGTCCTGATTTTGTGGTGATCATCTTAACGAGTCTTCCCCGCCCCCGAGCAAAGCTTGAGGTTAGTCATCTTAACGGGTCTTTCCTGCCTCTGAGCTGAACTCGAGGTTGGTCGTTTTAACGGGTCTTCCCTCCCCCGAGTTGAGCTTGAGATTAGTCGGGCTTTTTTGTAAAAAGGGGTCACTTTGACCAAGAATTTGTAAAAAATGATCGTTTGAATTTTTTTTTGCAAAATAGGGTCAAGTCGTTGTGGTGGAGGACGACATTAAAGGTGAAGTCGTCCTCCACCGTGCCGGTTTCTTTTTTTTTTTCCAAAAAGCGAAACCGTGCTCTCAGAAGCCGGTTTTTATATATTTTAAAAGTGAAGTCGTCCTTGAGCCTGACGACTTCATTTTTTGGTTTTTTTTTTTTTACCACATTCAGCTATAT
>Ga0214542_1006725_pt1 | contig 20685 bp, 12 predicted proteins | sample CNSS1metaG_FD_160096 | JGI IMG/M metagenome (GOLD analysis project Ga0214542, IMG submission 160096) | Root nodule microbial communities from cowpea collected in UCLA plant growth center, Los Angeles, California, USA - CNSS1 | ecosystem: Host-associated > Plants > Roots > Nodule | place: USA...
TTTTTAACTGAAATTATCATATTTCATGAGCTCTATATACACAGCTGATTACTCTATTTGGAAACATGTTACTAAACCAATTAAGAAGAAGTAAATAATTTTCTGCACTCACAGGGCTTTAAATATGCGAAAGCATTTATACCTTGTGAACATTATAAGTGGTTTCCTGTACTTGAATTGAAAAGTCTGTTGGGATTTGAGGAGCAATGAACCTGCACAAGACCAACTCAGAAAAAGAAACAAAAAGAAAACCAGCACATAAAGGGTTCACTCAAAACATGTTACTGCAGAATTTTTATCTGTCTAATCCATAAAAAAATGGTATTTTGCAGTTGTACCATGAATGTTCTCCTTTGAAGCTATCAGCTATTGCCGTGAGTTTGTTGGGAATGACAATGGTTTTGTCAGAAAGCTTATCACTTCCATTGGAGTCTCGTTGTAGTTGAAGGGAGTTCATGGTAATAGAGTTCATTCGAAGCCTCTAATGTTTCTCATTTTCTAACTTGATATATATATATATATATATATATATATATATATATATATATATATATATATATATCAATGTTATATTCTAATGTGTAATAATTATGATAGCAGAATATTTATTTTGAATATTAATATTATTCTATTATAACATATTTTAACAGAATTCATGCTCCTAGATTTATTTTTTTGTTACTGATCATGAATATGTGCTTAAATTTGTTTTCTTAGTTTGTGAATGTGAGAGGATGTTTTATTATTAATCTTCAATATACGGTTCAACTTTGAACCCTCATGATTCATTATTTGAATCCTGATTCAACTACCATTTGTATATAATATAGGTTAGTATCTGGACCATAATCCCATTCAAACCTTTATTTATTGCATGAAATTAAAGACCATTAGGAAATCCAAAGTTCCCTCCAAACTGGAACCCTTTGTCTTGGCAACAGGTCTCTTGAAGCTAAGGATATTTCTCACAAAGGAGTCAAAGATGAAAATCGCTTTGTTTTGGGCCAAGTTAAAAAGATATATTTGCCTCATGTTGAAATATTTAGTGGGGCTAAATGGCCAAAGTTTATGTCACGTAGTATAGCCTTTTAAAGGATCAATGGTCAATGCTGAAGGTGTTCACCTAATTTTTTATGTTTGTCATGCTATACAGTGAAAATATATTTTTATGTGACTCATGGTTATTTGGCAAATAGAAGAGGCCTGAACGATAACAAGTTCACATGTTTCCAGTCTCTAGTGTCTACAATTATTTGCATGAGCAATGGAAGATTTTTGTTAACTAGAAAAATTTGATTTGAAACTTTAGTTTATCTGTGAATACACCTTATTTTTAGAAGTTAATACTTTTTTTTGGTAACACTTTACATATTTTCACCATGTGAAATATTTATCCATGCTGTAGAAGTTATGATATAAAAGTGTACATTAATTAGTGATGTGAAATTAAAGCATGCATTATCAATTCATAAAAATAAAGCTTTTGGTGTGAGACAAAAAGTTGTCCACACTTGAAAGAAATCTGTAGTCTCCCAAACCTTGCATATAACCTTCTCGACCAGTATTGTTTAATATTTTTTACAGTTCCTCTCTGATTCTGATATACCTTTTATACCTTTAGAGAGCAACAAGGAATCTTCTCATCAATATTTTTTTTTTCTAGGCATTTGAATGGAACTGCTCTTGGTTCTTTTGTGCGACCTGCTGTTCTAATACCTGATGCTTACAATGCTTTGAACAATCAGCCTTACAGACGGCAAAAGGACAAAGAATTTGGAGGTAACCATCTTTTTAATCCTGTAACTTCTGCAATGTGACTGAGCTAAGCAGGGTTTTTCCATTTTTTTTGTTTTTGCAATAGCCATTAAGAGTAAGCTGTAATATTTTATGTCTGGTACATTCACTTATGAGGCAAGCATGTACTTTTAATCTTGACCAAGAAGTGAAAAACAAGAAGTGAAACCATTTATAATGTTTATGTGTTTTTTACGATTTTAATAATAGATTGTGTTCTAATATAGGTCACTGCATTAAAGTCACAATTGGATGAACAAAATAAACGAAATGAAGAACGTGACAAAAGACTTGATGCAATCATGAACTTCTTTTCTCAAAATTATCAAGGTCAATTGCCTCCTGAGTTGACTATGTTTAATCCTGCACCGGTAATTTTTAAGACTGCATAACTTCTTTTATTTTTCAGAGTTTATATTTGTAATTATGATTCACATTTATATTGTAGGTTTCTGATCAAGGAAGTGTGCCAACTAATACAACAAGTTCTGGACATGAGGAAAATCATATGTGATAGTTGAAGAATATAATATAATGTGGAAGTTAATTGAATCATTTAATGTTTTGAGAACCATTGTAGTACTTCATGATAGTTTTTGCTGACTAATATTGTACTTGAATTTGAATTTGAATTCGTATATTTGTTGTACTTTGATATACATTTAGTCATCTATAAATAATTTGTCAATTTGATGAGTTTATATCTATTTAGGTATAATTTCATTAAATATAGATTAAAAAAATAGAATAAATGTAAATAATTGTGATTGAAAAAATATATATGAATACATAAATGATAAATGAGTAAAAAAATATAATAATAATAATAATTTAAAAATCTATGATACTTTACGGAGGTTTTGAAACCTATAGTATTTTACGGAGGTTTTGAAACCTATAGTATTTTACGGGGGTTTTGAAACCCAGGGTATTTTATGGAGGTTCTGAAACCTATGTTATTTTATGGGGGTTCTAAAACCTATAGTATTTTGTGGAGGTTTCAAAATTCACGATATTTTATGAATGTTTCAAAATTCATGGTAATTAACCGGGGTTTTAAACCCACAAAACTTAACTGAGGTTTTAAAACCTATGTTAAATACAAGAGGATAAAAAACCTCCATTATTGATTGGTGCTTCCTAGGGTTCATAAAAACTCCAGCTAACACATTCTCGAGGGATGGTTTAGCGGGGAAAATCGAAACCCCGGGTAAAGAACTTAGTAGAGGTTTTAACCCTGGGTAATGTAAAAGTAAACCTCCGTTAAAAATATTTTTTCTTGTAGTGCAAGGAAGGAAAATATACAAAATATTAGGCTGTGAGACAGAAGATAGAATATACACTATACATAAATGACTTACAAATATAATTTAACCGATTCAATTAATCAATTAACCTATTTATACCAATCAAATCGATCTATATTGTACCATCCCATTTATCAAAAACACTTTATAATGTACACATGTATATATTTAGTATATTTACATTCCTCTTAAAATGGTTCTTCAAAATAGATACTTTTCTTTGTCCATAAGGAATTTAAACATACATACCACAACACAACAACATCATAGTTCAGAGACAAGACAACAACACACGTAACTTGAAAAATTCATACATATTTAACATCCATTCAAAGTATACATTTTTCATTCCTTATCTATTCAATAATAGATATCAGTCACAGTAGTTACCAACTAATCGGTTGACAATAACTTATTTTTAAAATATTTAAATTATACTTTAAATATATCGTTGTTACAACCAAATAAAATATATTTACATGATCAAACACACAAGTAAAATGAAAATTAGTTTGGAACACGCTTAAAATTTCTCAAAACATTTGAATAACAAGTAATTTACCCTTTTGAAAAATAAGAAACTAGCATCCGGAGAGTTTACAAAAGGAAGATCATTTGTAACCAGGACAAAGGAATTCACTGTTCACACCTCCATTCAATGCTCCAAAATGTAACATAAAACTGATACATTTCCATTAACATGCATGATTACTCTATCATTCAACTTATTAACAACAACTGAAAGAAAACAAAAGATTATGCTTTAGCTTGTTTCTTTGGCTTCAAGAGATAGAACAGGCCTTCTGTCAAAGCAGCTTTGCAAGTCAATGAAGCTCCCAGCAGGTTCAGTGCCTAATCATCCATAGATAATGAAAATCATTGATTCTCAGATATTTAAGGACAAAATTAAGATAATAATAATTTAGACACTAATAATCATTTTTTATTAATAGTGATTATTTTAGAGATTAATCATCTTTAGTTTATAAATTAATACAAAAATATGAAAAACTCATTGAAATCACAAGAGTGAAAAGATGAAGTGCTAGCTAGGTACCTCTGTCTCCTCAATTCTCAGCTCATGCTGCTCCAAGTCGTCCAATGGAACATTAAGCTTTTGCAGAAAAGAAACACTTGAAGTTCTCACCAATGGTGTGACTTGAAGATCATTCCAGACAACAAACAGTGATGGTCTTCTCACAAAGCCCAAAGCAGACTCTTTTGTGCCATCAGAAGATCTTGGATCAAAGTGCTTCATGACCACTGGATGCTGTATTAAGCTATGATCCTTTGAAATCACTCCATTCCCAGTGCCATAGCATATATGGTTTTTTATCACTCCTGTGCCATACCAGTAGCAGGGAGTGTGTTCTTCACAAAGTTTTGTTGGCTGCTTCTTCAAACCAAATTGAGGAGCCACCCTTAGGTTCAGTAAAGGAGTGGCTGAAGGATTTGTGAGCCATAATGGATTGAGATGCTTCACACTTTTGTGCAAGTTATTGATACTTCCCAGAGAAAAGTTTTCATCCATTAGGTTTAGAACAGATCCTAGCGGTGTTGTGAGGAAGCTGAATAGATAATCCACAAAATCTCCCTCAGCTTCAGCATAGAGTATTGTTTTCTTTGATTTTCTCACTGTTACCTTTAGGTTTATGCTGGGATTGTGATTTGTCCAGCCTTGATTTTCTGGTCTAAGTTTTGGTGAGAAAGTGCACACACTGCTTGGTCCTCCATTTTCTAAGAATAGGTCGCTAAGTGGAGAATTGGAGATCAATGCTTGCTTTAGCAAGTCCAAAATCTTAAAAAGAAAAAACACAGGCATAAGGATGATATTCATCAAATAAGAAATTTTCATGTAATCATCAAATAAATAACAATATTTTCATGTAATCATCAAATAAGTAACAACTTTTCATATAAAATGCATGTGAGATGATGTTGAGAGTGTCTCTTTCAAGAGAGCATAACAGGACATGTTTGTCTAAATATTTGTTAGTTAAGTTCGTCACTAAAACTGAATCTGAATTTTCGGTTCTGATATCACTGATAGATTAAGATTCATAAAATAGATTTAATAAGAAAGAGATATAAGATCGACCCATGTAAAAAATTTGACATCATTTCCAAATTAAAAAGACGATAAATTTATAGATATTCTTTCTTATAAATTATTCAACTTTCTTATATAAGACGACTTAGTAGTGTGCAGACTAGTAATTATTGACCCAAAAATGAAATGGTTGTGCTCAGTTCCCTGCTTTATTATATCCTTATTCCTTGACAGAATAATTATCCCTCAGCTTTTTCATCCTGTTTATTAGCACTGATTATCCAGATCTTTCCCCTGCACAAGTTTACTAGTTAATTAAGGAACTTAAGAAAAAGATAATCAGATTTAACGTACTGACATAAAAACAGATAAATGCAAGTCCTAAAACGAATCTTGACCAAAATGAACTTTTTCTGACATTTTTCATCTTATACCAGTTAGTATACGTTCTAAATTCTAATTAACTAATATCAGTGAAAAATTCAAAATTTATTAACAAACTTTCATATATGGTAGTCTACAACTACCACACCAAATGAATTAATCTGCAACATTACCTCCTTTCTCCCAACATTAAGGTGCTTCTTTATCAACCTGTGAAAGCTTTTGTAGCCAAGTTGGAGAAGTTGATGAACAGTGTTACCAGGAGAGCTTTGCAGCACCTTTAAATCATCAAAGATCAAGTACATGGTTTGGCCCTTAACAAAAACACCATCTCCATTATTAGTTTCTTCATCAGATTCTCCATGCAGCTTCATTTCTTTGTTCATCAACTTCCCACAGTGGCATGTAGCCTCAGAAAAAGTACTCAAGAACCAATCACCACCCTTTCTGCACCTGTTGCTGCACATGAAGTACTTCATAGGCTTTGCACCATCCAAGTTCAGCTTCAGTTTCTGGCAAAGTGCTTCACAAGGGTTGCGTGGAAAAAGCAACATTTTCTTGCAAATGGGGTTCCAGAAAACATCATCACCAGAATTTTCCAAGCTCTGGTACAAGTTGTTCATGCAACCAATCTCTTCTACTTCATCGTAGCCTTGGTTGTTTGACACAAGCCTTGTGATAGTTCCCAGTGGAAGGGTGAGAAAACTGAACAAAATGTCTGTGAAGTCTCCACTTGCTTCAGCAACAACCACACGGTTTCTTTCTCTATCCACCAAAAGAGTCAAAGGGAGCTTTGGTTCTTGCTCGGAAGCCATGCAAAATAACGTATAAAAATCAAAGGAATTTGTGCAGAGAGTGTGGTGATTTCTCTTTGGGTTGTTGTTTTTGGAATTGCTATGTGATGCCTGGTTAGTTATTAGTGGTGTTGGGTTTCAAATTGCAATGATGAGAAGAAGGAAACAAGGGAGAAGTTTCCTTTGTTAGCCAGCATTAAAAGGACAATTCATGTTTTTGTTGTTTTGTGATATGAAAAAACGAAAGGTCTCACTTTTTGCATGAAAATTGAAATGGTGAGTTACACGTAACTTTCTTATTTTTGTTTCTATAAACAAAGTTAAATGAAGTAACTGAAGTCTTTTTTGGATTGCATTAATTTGATTAGTATTTTTAGAGCATAAAAGAAGTGTATGGAAGTGAAGGGACTGATATTCCAGAATATGAGTGCAGTAAAAAAAAGAAAAATTATTTAGATGATATCAGGTTATAAAAAAAATTTGTCAAAATTTATTTATTATAAAATTATTTTTCAAAAATTAAACTAGAACATTCTTAGTTTTAGAAATTATATATATAGATTATATCTTTAACTTCTTTTTAGAAAGAATTCAAGAATTTGTATCACCTTCTAATGAAGCCTTAGATACAATTAAAAGTTGAATCCACGTATATAAATGGAAATTTTTCTCCTCAAAATAAAAAAAAAAACGAAATTAGATTGTATATTACTTTGATCAACACTAATGGAAATCATGTAATTCTATTAAATACTAGAAGATTCTTTTAGTTATTTGTAATAGCCTTATCCTACTTGCGACATAATTATAAGTGTGATTCACTTTAAAAAAAGCAAATGAACCATTAAGAAATGAAAACCTGAAACCATTCTTTCATTTAATTCACATTTCTTACAGTTCTAGTTTCTCTACTGAGTCTAAATTCTTTTAATTTATGACCTTCTTTTACACCAGAAAAAAAAAAAGAAAAAAATTCTTTGAAACCAATAACTAACTTTTCACAATCCATTAAAGAAGTAAAATAATCGTAACAAAAGTGAATTTTTAGATTTGTAAAAAAAAAAATGAATAGTAAAAGATAATGTCAAATGAAAGTAAAAATATTTTAGGTATCAAAGTATAATTATAAAAAAAAAAATGTTTTTATATAAGTTTACATGCCAGTTGAATCTTGCAAGGCACTAGTTTATTACATATATACTTTAAATTAGGGATGTTAAAACAGGTCAGTCCAACTCATTTTGGCTCAGCTTTTGGCTCGTCACACTTTTTTAAAATTTGATTTTTTTTTTAATTTTTTAATTTTTTTAACTTTTTAAAATTTTTTGTTTTTAAATTTGTTTATATAATATAAAAAAATTATTTATTTTATTTATTTTTAACTTTTAAATATAAAAAAATTAATAAAAAGAAAATGGATTGACGGGCTGGCCCTCCTTTGGTTTGCTATTGGCCCGCTAGTTTGACGAGTTAGACAGATTAAAAAGTCCTTGAACTTTAATATTTGTAAAGAAGAAGATAAAGACGAATAATAGAAGGTAGTGTTAAATGGAAGTAAAAAAAATTTAAATGTCAAAGTATAATTGTCCAAAAAAAAAATTATGTAGGTTTACATGCAAGTCGACTCTTGCAAGGCACTAGTTTTTTAACTGATACTTTAAAATTTAGAAAACAAATATATAATTTTCTCTTTCCAGAACCAAAACTAAAAGCTATAAAATTTCATTATTTAATTTATAATTGAGTATTTTTTTTTTGGAACAATGTATTATAGATCTGATATTGATTAAAGATAAAACAAATTTATAGTATAAAAGTGAGTGTAAATATATTCATACAAGTCGATTTTGTAAGGTTGAATTAGGCTTAAATTCTATTCCTTAAGATGATATCAGAGTCATCCAATGTCTATACTAGTAAAATTTGTTGTTAGTTGGACTTATCTTGCTACTCACTATATTATTGGATCATCAATTAATGTTTAGTTTCATGCTCGAAGTTTTATTTATTAAAGTAGTTAAATTTACCGATTTAGACAGATTTTTAGAAATTTACATAAATAGGTTAATTCATTTTTCTCAAACACGAATTCAAATAATTAAAATTGTGAAATCATGTTCTATAAATAATACTCCCAAATTTGTATGAAAGTCGTCATTTTAGATAACAATTTCTCTCTACACGTTTATAATATATATATATATATATATATATATATATATATATATATATATATATATATAATTAACTTACGGAAGTCTCAGTATAGGACTTTTTCTTTTTTATTCTTTATTATTTCCTTTTCATTTAAAGATTTTTCTTTTTATGTTTTCTTTAAATTTTTATAAAAAATTATCTTAATTTTAAACTATTTTTTTCATATTATGGTTAATGAAGTTTTTAAATATTTTTATGTTCTCTGAAATTTTTATACAAATATTTCTTATATATTCTTTATTTTGGTATATTTATTAATAATCATAATCTTTTAACTTCTTTTACCCCTTAAAATTTGTCAAGTTCTTTTCAACTTTATATAATTCTTTTTTAATATTTTTATATAATTTTTTTATCAAAATTTTATTTATAAATTTGTTTTTAAAAATTAAATATATATATATATATATATATATAATATTAATTTATTAATTTAATTATTAAAAAAATATCTCAAAATATAAATATTGTTATATTCTCCTAAAAAATATTTATATACATAGTTTTAATATTAAAACTATATATATATATATATATATAAATTTAATAATAAAATTATCTATAAATTTCAAAATAAAAATATACTTATATAAAATTGAATAAAAATGAAAAATTTTAAAGAGTAAAAAGAATTAAAATTGTGTTGAAAGAGAAATCAGAATAAATTGTCATAACAAGTTTACAAAGTTTAAATCTCAATGTGTTTAGTTTCAAAAAAAAATGTGATACATCTTCGTGATGTACTCCATGATGTTGTCTTTAGCCATATAATTCTTTGAAATTATATTTGTCAAGAGCATACCTATATCTTAGACTTTTCATCCTTAACAAAGCTCTTTCCAAATTCAGCAAAGAAGCAAAGAACTCCTTAGTTGTATTCGTATTTTTCAGAAATTGTGCCCCAAAATGTTTTTGGAATGGATTTTTTTAAAGATCATTAGTCTCATGCAATTTAACTTTTGCCAAAGTTCTTTGTGATGTACTCCATGATGTTTTCTTTAGCCATATATTTCTTTGAAATTAGATTTGTCAAAAGCATACCTATCTTACATTTTTCATTCTTAACAAATCTCTTTCCAATTTCTGCAAAGAAAATCCTTAGTTGTATTCATGTTTTTCAAAAATTATGCCCCAAAATGCTTCTGGAGTGGATTTTTGTTATAATCATTAGCCTAATGCAATTTAACTTTTGCCACAGTTTCATTCCCTCCTTTGATTCTTTCGAAAATACTAGATGTTTATTTATAGGGATGATAATCCAACATCTTTCAGGCCTCTTTCTCCCTTAATAATTTTGTGCTATTCTTCGTCTTCAAATTAGTATAATAGTTATTGATTCTTTTTTGCAGTTTGCGAAGTGCATTTCTGTGAGTTGTTGTCTTTACAACCAACCATTCAAAATAATGAGGATCAAACTTCTATACCTCAAAATTTTGACCAAAGACCTAGTTTAATGGAAAATAATAATATTGCTCGTGTTTTTTTGAGGTATTTGTGTGCTTTTTTTTCTTATTATAATTTCTTATTATGATGAATAATTCCTTTTGACTATTTGGAAAAGACTAGATGTTTATTTATAGGGATGAGAATCACACATCTTTCATGCCTCTTTCTCCTTTAAAAGTTTGTGTTGTTCATTCTTTTTTTGAATTTATCTTCAAATTAGTGTATAAGTTATTGATTATTTTTTGTAGTATGCGAAGTACATTTTTGAGGAGTTGTTGTGTTTACCAACAACCATTCAAGCTAATGAGGATCAAACTTCTATATCTCGGCATTGTGACAGATAATATCCATTTTTACCTATTTTTGTGTGTTTATTATCATTAATAAATCAACTCTTTCCTAACTTTTATCTTGTTATATCCTCAAGTTTAGTATGTTTTGTATTTTTTTGTGTTTTAGTTGTTTTATGCTTGTTTTGCCTCTAATATCTCTTTTAAGTGTGTTAAATAAGTTAATAGGAAGCATTTGTGGTGGAGGAAAACAAGCAAGAACTCAAGGGAGCATGATTGGACAAGAAAAGATTGATTTTGAAGCAAATAATCGCGTCAGTGCTTCAAATACATAATGATGTCAAACTGCCCAAGGCTGAGCGGTGGAAAGTGAGGTTGAGTGCCATTCAGTTTGCAAAATCTGGCGCTTAGTGCTGTTCAGACAAGGCTGAGCAGTGGCTCGCTGACATGTCAAAAAATGGGTTTTTAATCTTGTTTCTCGCGAGGGTTTTGTCCATTCCTCATTTTGCACAATAGAGAAACACTTTTGGGTGCTTGGAGAGCCTCTTAGAGGTTGCTAAGGGTGTTGGGAAGCTCTCCCACTTATCCTCCATTCATGGTGGTTTTTCACCCCTTTTGGGGTTGGAGAGGAAGATGGGTTACGAATTGGAGGTGTTGATGCGAAGGGGAGGCGCAATTGGAGCATGGAGTAGCTGCTAAGAACCTTAGGAGAGGACTTGCATCTTCTATTTGGTTTCCATCTCTTCCCTATCTCTCTAATTTATAAAACCTAGGTTCTCTACCATGGAGAGCTAAACCTATTTGTGGAGATTAGATGTAATGAACTAAATTCTTGTGTATTTTGTGATGTTAATCCATATGCTTTTCCATTTCTATGCTAGCATTTAATTTCCATGCTTAATGCTTGCTTTGGTTTGGCCACCCATACATGATTCATGGTTCTTAAGGTGTTGGAAAATGTCTTTTGAACCTAGAACTGAAATTGAATGCCTAATGGAGCTTGTATCTAGGGATAGAACATGATTCATTAGTAATCTTAAGACTCTTGAACTTAATGCATGATTTCACTTGTTGAGGATTCAAGGAATTGAAACTTGATAAGTTATCATAGGCTCAAAGTTGCTAGGAATAAGATTTGAGTATTTTTGTGAGTTGATTTTGGCATGAAATTGGAATTGAGATGTTTGTGAATGCATGAGAATAAAGTGAATGAAATCTAGTCTTGACAATTGTATATAATCTATGTTAAATTTATGTTGCACATCAACTGTTTGATAAAATTTTAAAAAGAGTTTCTTTGTGTTTTTGTGAGCTTTGTTGTCTATTTGAATTGGGAATTGTGAGAGTTGTCATGTCTTACACAAGTCCCTGTGAAGAGAATGATATTTATTACTTGCTACGTGCGATCGGTGCACTTGTCGTTTTTCACCTAATAGTGACCAAAGGCCTAGTTTGATGGAAAAGAATAATATTGCATGTCTTTGAAAGGTAATGGTGTGTTTTTTCCTTTTTATAATTTCCTATTATGATGACTGGTTCCTTTGACTCTTTGGAAAAGATTGGATATTTATTTATTGGGATCACAATCCAACATCTTTTATGCCTCTTTCTCCTTTAATAATTTTTATGTTATTCATTCTTTTTTTTTAATTTGTCTTCAAATTAGTGTATCAGTTATTGATTTTTTTTGGAGTCTGGGAAATCCATTTCTGGGCAGTTGTTGTCTTTACCAAAGGATCAAACTTGTATCCCTCAAAATTGTCACCAAAGGCCTAGTTTGATTGAAAAGAATAGTACTGCTCGTGTTTGTGAGTTAATTGTGTTTTTTTTTTCTTATTATAATTTCTTATTACGATGATTGATTCCTTTTGAATCTTTGGAAAAGACTGAATGTTTATTTATAGGGATTACAATCCAACATCTTTCATGCCTCTTTCCCCTTTAACAATTTTTGTGTTATTCATTCTTTTTTGAATTTGTCTGCAAATTAATGTAAAAGTTATTGATTCTTTTTTGTAGTCTACGAAGTGCATTTTTGAGGAGTTGTTGTGTTTACCAATAACCATTCAAGCTAATGAGGATCAAACTTCTATCCCTTAGAATTTTGACCAAAGATCTTAGTTAATGGAAAAGAATAGTATTGCATCTATTTATAAGGTAATGGTGTGTTTTTTCTTGTTATAATTTCTTATTACAATGACTGATTGCTTTTGACTCTTTGTAAAAGACTGGATGTTTATTTATAGGGATGACAATCCAACATCTTTCATGCCTCTTTCCCCTTAATAATTTTTGTGCTATTCATTCTTTTTTCTAAATTTGTCTTCAAATTAGTGTATCAATTATTGATTCTTTTTTTTAGTCTGCGAAGTGCATTTTTTAGGAGTTGTTGTGTTTACCAACAACCATTAGAGCTAATGAGGATCAAATTTTTATCCCTTAGAATTGTGACCAAAAGCCTTAGTTGATGGAAAAAATAGTATTGCATGTGTTTATAAGGTAATGGTGTTTTTTTTTCTTATTATAATTTCTTGTTATGATGATTGATTCCTTTTGACTCTTTGGAAAGTACTAGATGTTTATTTATAGGGATCACAATCTGACATCTTGCTTGCGTCTTTCTCCTTTAATAATTTTTGTTTTGTTCATTTTTTTTTTCTGAATTTGTCTTCAAATTAGTGTATAAGTTATTGATTCATTTTTCAGTCTGTGGAGTGCATTTTTTGGGAATTGTTGTCTTTACCAACAATCATTCAAGCTAATGAGGATCGAACTTCTATCTCTTAGAATTTTGACCAAAGGTCTAGTTTGATGGAAAAGAATAGTATTGCTCGTGTTTATGAAGAATTGTGTGTTTTTTTCTTATTATAATTCCTTATTATGATGACTGATTACTTTTGCATCTTTGGAAAAGACGAGATATTTATTTATAGGGATGACAATACAACATCTTTTGTGCCTCTTTCTCCTTTAATAATTTTTTTGCTGGTCATTCTTTTTCTGAATTTGTCTTCAAATTAGTATGTCAGTTCTTGATTTTTTGCAGTTTGCGAAGTGCATTTTTGAGGAGTAGTCGTCTTTACCAACAACCATTCAAGCTAATTACGATCAAACTTCTATCCCTTATAATTGTGAAAAAAGGCCTAATTTGATGGAAAAGAATAGTATTACTCATGTTTGTAAGGAAATTGTGTTTTTTTTCTTCATATAATTTCTTCTTATGATGATTGATTCCTTCTGATTCTTTGGAAAAGACAGGATGTTAATTTATAGGGATCACAATCCAACATATTTCATGCCTCCCTTGCCTATAGTAATTTTTGTGTTGTTCATTATCTTCAAATTTGTGTATTAGTTATTGATTCTTTTTTGCAATCTGGTAAGTACATTTTTGCGCAGTTGTTGGCTTTACCAACAACCATTCAAGCTATTGATGATCAAACTTCTATCGCTCAGATTTATGACCAAAGGCCTAGTTTTATTGAAAAGAATAATATTGCTCGTGTTTATGAAGAATCGTATGTTTTTTATTATTATAATTCCTTAGTATGATGACTGATTCCTTTTGATTTTTTCGAAAAGGATAGATGTTTATTTATAGGGAGGACAATCCAACACCTTTCGTGCTTCTTTCTCCTTTAATAATTTTTGTCTTGTTTATTCCTTTTCTTAATTTGTCTTCAAATTAGTGTATCAATTATTGATTTTTTTTTTTGTAGTCTGGTGAATGCATTTCTGAGCAGTTGTTTTCTTTACCAACAACCATTCAAGCTGTTGAGGATTAAACTTTTATTCCTCAGAATTGCGACCAAATGCTTAGTTTGATGGAAAAGAATAATACTTCTCGTGATTATGAGGTAATTGTGTGTTTTTTCTTATTATGCAAACTAACTCTTTTTGACTCTTTTGAAAAGACTGGATATTTATTTATAGGGATGATAATCCAACACCATTCATGCCTTTTTCTCCTTTATTAATTATTGTGTTGTTCATTTTTTTCTGAATTTGTCTCAAATTAGTGTATACGTTATTGATTCTTTTTTTGAGTCTGCAACTGCATTTCGGGGAGTTGTTATCTTTACCAACAACCATTAAAGGTAATGAGGATCAAATTTTTATCCCTCAAAATTGTGACCAAAGGCCTAGTTTGATGGAAAAAAATAGTATTGCTCGTGTTTATGAAGTAATGATGTGTTTTTTTCTTATTATCATTTCTTATTATGACAATTGGTTCCTTTTGACTATTTGGAAAAGACTTGATGTTTATTTATATGGATGACAATCCAACATCTTTCATACCTCTTACTCATTTAATAATTTTGTGTTGTTCATTCTTTCCCTAAATTTGTCTTCAACTTAGTGTATCAGTTATTGATTCTTTTTTTTCAGTCTACGAAGTTCATTTTGCGTTTTCTATGGAGTTGTTGTCTTTACCAAAGATAATGAGGATACGAAGTTGATACACTAAGTTGAAGACAAATTTAGGAAAAGAATGAACAACACAAAATTATTAAATGAGTAAGAGGCATGAAAGATGTTGGATTGTCATCCCTATAAATAAACATCTAGTCTTTTCCAAAGAGTCAAAAGGAATAAGTCATCATACTAAGGAAGTATAATAAGAAAAAAAAAACACAATTCTTCATAAACACAAAAGATACTATTCTTTTCTATAAAACTAGACCTTTGGTCACAAATATGAGGGATTGAAGTTTGATCGTCATTAACTTGAATGATTATTGGCAAAGACAACAACTCCACAAAAATGCACTTCGCAGACTACAAAAAGTATCAATAGCAGATAAACTAATTTAAAGGCAAATTCAAAAAAAAATGAATAGCACAAAAATTATTAAAGGAGCAAGAGCCATGAAAGATGTTGGATTGTCATCCACATAAATAAACATCCAGTCTTTTCCAGAGAGCCAAAAGGAAGCAATCATCATAATAAAAGAAACACAAAATTACCTCATAAACACCACTAATACTATTCTTTTCCATCAAATTAGGCCTTTTGTCACAATTCTTAGGGGTAGAAGTTTCATCCTCATTAGTTTGAACGGTTGTTGGTAAAGGCACAACTCCCAGAAAATGCATTTCCAAATTGCAAAAAAGAATCAATAACTAATACACTAATTTGAAGACAAATTCAGAAAAAAAAAACACAAAAATAGTAAAGGAGAAAGAGACATGAAAGATGTTAGATTGTCATCCCTATAATTAAACATCCGGTTTTTTACAAAGAGTCAAAAGGAATCAGTCATCATAATAAGAAATCATAATAACAAAAAAAAAACACACAATTACCTCATAAACATTAATAGTATTATTCTTTTCCATCAAACTAAGCCTTTGGTCACAATTATGTGGGATAGAAGTTTTACCCTCATTAGCTTGAATGGTTTTTCATAAAGAGAACAACTTCATAGAAATGCACTTCACAAACTGCAAAAAATAATCAGTAAATGATACATTAATTTGAAGACATATTCATAAAAAGAATGAACAACACAAAAATTATTAAAGGAGAAAGAGACATGAAAGATTTTGGATTGTCATCCTTATAAATAAACATCTAGTTTTTTCTAGAGAGTCAAAAGAAATCAGTCAACATAATATATTAAGAAAAAAACACACAATTGCCTTATAAACACTAGTAGTACTATTATTTTCCATTAAACTAGGCTTTTAGTCCCAATTCTAAGGGATAGAAGTGTGGTCCTACTTAGCTTGAACGATTTTTGGTAACATTAACAATTGGCCAGAATTGCACTTACCATACTATAAAACAAAATCAATAACTGATACACTAATAAAAAAAAGAATCAAATTCAAAAAGAGAATGAACAACACAAAACATATGAAAGGAGAAAGAGGCATGGAAGATGTTGGATTGTCATCCCTATAAATAAACATCTAGTGTTTTCCAAAGAGTAAAAAGGAATAAGTCATCATAATAAGAGAAAACACACAAATACCTCATAAACACGAGTACTACTATTCTTTTCCATCAAAGTAGGCCTTTTGTCATAATTATGAGGGATAGAAGTTTGATTGTTATTAGCTTGAATGGATGTTGTTAAACACAAAAACTCCCCATAAATGCACTTCACAAACTGCAAAAAAGAATCAATAATTAGTACACTAATTTGACAATAAATTCTGAAAAAGAATGAATAGCACAAAAATTATTAAAGGAGAGGGAGACATGAAAGATGTTGGATTGTCATCCCTATAAATAAACAATCAGTCTTTTCTAAAGACTCAAAAGGAATCAATCATCATAAGAAGAAGAAAAACACACAATTATCTCATACACATGAGCAGTACTATTGTATTTCATCAAACTAGGCCTTTGGTCACAATTATGAGGGATAAAAGTTTAACCTCATTAGTTGGAATGGTTGTTGGTAAAGACAACAACTCCACAAAAATGCACTTCGCAGACTGAGAAAAAGAATCACTAACTGATACACTAATTTGAAGAGAAATTCAAAAAAAGAATGTACAACACAAAAATTATTAAATGAGATAGAGGCATGAAAAATGTTGGATTGTCATCCCTATAAATAAAAATCCAGTATTTTCCAAAGAGTCAAAAGAAAATTGTCATCATAATAAGAAATCTATTACATATTAAGAAAAGAAGATATCACCAAAATTACTACATTACCCATATTCTTTTATTGACACGTGTCATCTATTACATATTAAGAAAAGAAGATATCATTAAAATTACTACATTACCCATTTTCTTTTATTGGCACAAGTCATAAAAATTAGTTTTTTTAGTCATTTTCAAACTCAGATACAAAAGGACCTGGGTTCAAATTTCACAAAAGTCAATTTGATTTTATTGTTTCATTTATTTATGATTTCAACTTTTTAATATTAATTATAAGTAATATTATTATTTGTAATATTTTTAAAAGTATTATTAATTATAAGTAATATTATTATTTATAATATTTTTTAAAATATTTGTATTTATAATTATTAATAATATTATTTGTAGTGATAGTAGTAAAATTATAACCAATATTAATATTATCATAATAATAATAATAATAATTATTATTATATGTTACTATTATATATTATTACAATTAGTATTATTAACATTGGTACTATTATATATTATTACAATTAGTATTATTAACATTATTAGTAGTAAAGTTATTATTGTTATTAGTAATATTAATATGTAATATATTAATTTTATTATTATATATTATTAATATAGAAAATAAGCACTAAAAAATTATTGTTATTATTTTTATTATTATTATTATTATTATTATGATTATTATTATTATCATTAATAAGAATTATAATTAAGAAATATTATTATTATATTATTATTATTATAGTTACTACCATATCTAATTTAAAAAATTGGTATTCCAAAAATATTATAGTGTTAATCACCACAATAATAATTATTATTAATATTATTTTTATTATCATAATAATAATAATAATTATTATTATTATAAATTAATTGTTATTATTATTATTATATACTATCATTATTTCATTTTTATATTATTACTATTATTATCAATTATTACTATACTTATTATTATTATTATCAACTCTAACTATAATTATAATAATTATTATTATTAACTATAATTATTATTATTATTATTAATAAGAACTGTAATTATTTTAACAATTATTATTACTGTTGTTTTTATTATTATTGTTAGATCCACATTTTATTTTTATTTACTATGTAGGAATTATGTTTCAATTACTTGCTATTTGTATTTGTTTGGTTATTCATTTATCTTTACAATGAACAAATAGAGCGGAGACTAAATTGAAACAAATAAACATATATGGGTACTAAATTGAAACAAATAGATATAGAGACTAAGTTGAAATCAAGACAATGACACGTGTCACACCAAGGATTTGAAATGTGGCAATTTTTTTTAAATTAAAAAAAATTTAAAAAATCAGAGGCTGACACGTGGCACGTCGTTAACGGCGTTTGCGAAAAATTAATGGAGTGTACTACATTGATGCACAATTTCAAATTTGGGTACTAAATTGAGACAAATTGAAATTTTGGAACCAAACTGGATATGTTCCGAGTAATTAAGTTTATTATTTACTTTTAATTACTACCCGCTCATATCTCATTAACTTGCACATTTTATTTGTTTTCTTGTTCATTTTATCTTTATATCTGGGTAATTATTTGAATTAAAAAATAGTTACTAAAACTAGTACAATAATAAAAATGACAAATAATTTTTTAGTATGAATAATTATTTAAATTTAACAAATAATAATTAAGAGGATAAAATTGTAAAAACAAAAAGGACACAAAAAATATGTATCTCTTTATATATTTAGTTGTATTATTATTATTATTACTATTATTATTATTATTATTATTATTATTATTATTATTATTATTATAGTTAGATACATATCTTAATTCTATTTATTACAGGATCTATTTCAATTACTTGTTCTTCTTATTTGTTTTGTTGTTGATGTATATCTTTATATAGAATTATAAATTATGATTATCGTTAACATTAGTCTTAGTATTAGCATTGAGATTAATATTTATAATAGAGACATCATTATTATTATTATTATCATTCGTTTGTTATTATTTGTATCATTATTTTTATTATTGTTTTTATTATTATTATTATTATTATTATTATTATTATTATTATTATTATTATTATTATTATTATTATTATTATTATTATTATTATTATTATTCATAGTGGTGTCATTAGTATAAATACTTTTTCTAATTATAAAAAACATTATTATACTAAATACTTTTGCTAAATAGATTTTTAATCTTTTAAAAATTTTATAATTTATAATTTATATTTATATTATTATTAGTATTTTTAATGGTAAATAAATATAATAACAATTATATTATTATTCTAAAAAATTTGAAATAAAAATAAAAAATAAAACAAATCGTGCGTACATGCACGGGTCGTAGACTACTGTAATTATTTTGTAAAATTAATTAACTGCAATTACAACGTCATTACTTTAATATTAACATTTACAATAATATAACATAATTTTCATGATATTTATTATTTTATTTTAATATTATTATTATTATCATTATTATCAACTGTAACTATAATTGTAATTATTATTATAACCTATTATTGTTATGATTATTATTACTACCAATTATAAGTATTATTATAATTATTAATAATTCTAATTGTTTTTATTATTATATTATTATTAATAAGAACTATAATTATTTTTATTGTTATATTATTATTATTATTATTAAGAACTATAATTATTATAATAGTTATTACTATTTTTATTTTTATTATTACGATTAGATACACATTTTACTTTTACTTATTATGTTGGAGTCATGTTCCAATCATTTATCCTTTTTATTTGTTATTTTTCACTTATCTTTACATTTGAACATTTATTTCAAATAAAATAATAATTACAGTAAATTATTAATATAATAAAACTATTATTTTTATTATTATAAATAATTATTTAATTTTAAAATATAATAATTAAGAGGATAAAATTAAGAAAACAAAAAGGGACACCAAATACATTATTATTAATTATTATTTTTGTTGTTGTTGTTATTATTATTATAGTTAAACACACAGTTTACATTTATTTATTACATGATCATATTTCAATAACTTGTATTTTTTATTTGTTTTGTTGTTCATTTTATCTTTATATCTGTGTAATTATTTGAATTAAAAACATAGTTCCTAAAATTAGTAAAATGAGAAAACTAACAAATATTCTTTTATTATGAATAATTATTTAAATTTAACAAATAATAAGTAAGAGGATAAAATTGTAAAATCAAAAGAGGAAACAAAAATTGTGTATCTCTTTATAAATGTAGTTATTATATTATTATTATCACTACGGTATATTATTATAATGGTGTTATTATTATTATTATTGTTATTATATGATGAAGGATTGACCCCAACCAAGGATGAAGGCACATGCTTAAGAAGACTAAGCATATTTAGAAAGGAAGTTCACTAATCCTTCATCCCTTTCATTTGTGTTTGTTATTTTTGATTTCCTAAGTTGACTTAGTTGAATCAACTTTAGTTGACTTGTTGACCTTTGACTAGGTTTGACTTGTTGACTATAGTTGACTTGACTTAAGCCAACATGTTAATCTATGTTTATTTGCTTTGTAGGTTAATTAGGAGTAAGAAAGCAATGCTAGGTGGCACATGGTGATTGGGGAGCATAAATGATGTGGAGGAGAGAGTAAAGCAAAGACATAAAGCATAAAGTAAAAGGCATGAAGCAAGTGTACATATGTACCTTTGGTCTCCTTTGTTTTTAGCACACTTTGACCACTTTTTGGAGACATATGAGACACATTC
>Ga0214542_1006726_pt1 | contig 20677 bp, 8 predicted proteins | sample CNSS1metaG_FD_160096 | JGI IMG/M metagenome (GOLD analysis project Ga0214542, IMG submission 160096) | Root nodule microbial communities from cowpea collected in UCLA plant growth center, Los Angeles, California, USA - CNSS1 | ecosystem: Host-associated > Plants > Roots > Nodule | place: USA...
ATATTTATATGAAAAAATAAATGACTGATAATAAATATAATCTTTATCAAATTTATGAATTCAAAATTATTGAGAAGATTGATTAGAGACCATTCAAATTATGAAATTTTGAGGTACAAAATTAATTAAATAGAGAAATGACAATACATGTATATATAAATGAGTGTTTTGTGTGAAACTCATGGTATTATTCATTATGTAACATCTTCATATAGTGTATGGTGTTAATATAATGGTGCAGTGAAAGAAAGAAAAAAATGTTTTGATATGGTAAATTTTATTCTACAAGTTCTAGCTTGTCTAACATTATATTAGTGAAATTTTATATCTTGCTTACAATTTTTTGAACACAAAAGATTGTGATAAACTTGTTATGAGTTATGAAAGAAAACAGAACCACATTTAAAATATTTCAAAGTGTGGGGGTGTCTTGTAAATGTTAATATACCTCTTGATAATAATAAAAAATCTTGGTTATATATTATAAAGTGAATGAATATATACGTCATTGTTTTGCAATCTAGTGTAATATTATTTGTGTTTCTTCTAGTCATGGCAATATGTTCAATTTCTTGAGATGATTGAAGGATAATGTAAATTGGATATTGATTTTGGTGACAAAATTAACTGTTGGTTATGGTTATGTTTTAATCTTGGATGAAATGTCCTATCATGGAAATATGTTAAAAAGTTGTTGTCATGATTTACCATGCAAGCATAAATTATTCCTTTTTCTAATGCATCCTGACAATTAAATTGTTATGTTTAAAGTTTTTAGTAAAAATGTTAATGAAATTGACATATGAGAATGAGAGACAAATATATTAGAAACTAAATTACTCATGGTACTATCTCTCTTGACTTTGTCAGGTCGGAAAGAAATATTGCATATCTGCTTATCAAAGAGTTGATGCATCAACAACAAATATTTGAGTCGTTGAGGGGAATGAGACTATGGCCCATAAATTAGTTGCAACAATGGACACCCATCTCCACATGAATGATGATCCCATGGAATGGAGTTCAATGGGTAACAACGAAGTTGTTGTTGACTAAAGTACACCAAATAATTTGATTAAATTTTATGTCTCATTCCTATGGCGAGGTGTACTATAAATTGTGACAATAATAAGGTTGAGGTATGTGCATTATTATGCTTATTGTATAAAATACCTCTTAATAAACCTAATAATTGAGGTATGTGCATTATTTTATAAAATACATCTTAATAAACCCAATGACAATTATTGTAGGGGTGTGTGTCACAAACCACCCTTTGAGGGTTTACCTAGTGAGTGTGATGGTGGGGCCGCTATTGTGAGACATGGGCAAGTCTCTAAGTGACACTCATGAAACAAGATACATACACAAGGCCGTAACGTGCACCCACTGATTAGAACCTATAATGAACACCGATATTGTATGTGTTATTTACTAAAACCCGGTTACAAGGGATGTAGTTCAAGACAATCAAGTCTCTGCATTTTCTCGGGTGAAAGTTTATAAGCACTAGGTGTAAGGGTCAGACCCGGAAGGTTCCTTACACTGAACTACAATATTTTGTTTAAAAAGATAATATACTTTTTGTTTTTTTTTTTTTAAATTATGTGGGGATTGTTGGAAATATTTTATTATAATTTAAAAAATAAATAATTAAAATAAAAATTCTACTGTTACTCATGTTTTTATAGACCTTTAATTTATGGGTTAATGTATTTTATGGCTAACGGCTATATTCTTATTACACTTTACTTCTTTGTCTCCCTTTTCTACCTATAAATACCACCTAGGTGCATGGGGAAAGACACAACAACAAAGACAACAAACACTAGAGTCTTTCTTAAAAGTGTTTTTCTTTTCTTCTCTATATTATCTTTAAGACAGTGGTGTTCATAAGGTTCGGAGATTCTTTGCTGCACTCGATCTGACGGGTTGTTGTATCTTGTGAAAGAAATGCATATGATAAGAAAAACATATGATTGTGTATTGATATATTTGTTTAGCCCTGTGCAGTAGGGACGTTTTCTCTCTAAAGATAGCGCTATGTGTGCCTCAACCCAGGATTTTTCTAGTTCTTACCTTTTATCTTTTATTTATTATTGTTATTATAATTGTTGATCTCTGATTAAAATTCATTGTTTTATATATTGTCTTAGTATTATTATTGATTTAATAATAATTATTATATTATTTCATATTTATATTATTATTATTATTTGAGTAATCTTTTTTTCTAACAAATTTTTCTATAAATATATAAACTTTTAAGCGATTTGCACTTAAGAGTCTAAAACAATATTCCTTAAATAGAAAAAATTTGACAAACTAAAAAGTAGTCACATTTTATCCAAAACATCCTAAAGTCCACACTTCAAATATGTTCGAATACATAAATAGTTTTGATAAATTTCGCATAATAAAATTTTGTATACCTAAAAATTTATAAAAACTTATAATATATTCGCCTACTACTTCTTAAAACTCTTAGAATAATTTTACTAATAAATGTCTAGGAAGCATATTTACTTCTATTTTCATTTATAACAAAATTTGGTTTCATATAAAGTACAATTATCTCAACTAATATATAAGCAAACATACAAGGATGAACTAAGTAAACAAAATATAAAATCATCATCATGCATATATAGTTGTACTTATCATTATTAAATACATCATCATTAATCATATAAATTATTATCATGCATATGAATGTTAATGAACTTATATTTGGTGACATATTATGTGATGACTAAATATGAAACATCCAAAGACTCTAGATCTTAATAACCATGTCATGTAGTAACATACCTTAACGTACATGTATATTATCTTATACCACACTTAAGAGTTCAAAATCATGATAAGTCATATCCTTGAAGTGTCCTATATATCAAATGTATGAGTGATATGTTTTTCAAGAAAAAAAAAAAAGAAGAAATTGTTTTGACCTTTCTCTCACTCAATTTATAAGTCAATACTTAAGTTACAGATCTTGTGTTTAAATAACACAAGGTGTTTAATAATATTATTGTGCATTATTTAATTTTTGCCTAGTAGGTAACACATGTTACATAACCTATAAGCATACAAAACAACTCAAACTCAACTTTTTCAAAGAAAAACACAATAATACCACTAATCAATACTCATCGGATTGAACATAAATGATTCTAAAGTATATATTACCATAAAATCCTTTATAACATCAACACTCAACATTTGATTAAGACATATTAAATTCATAGAAACATCAGTATGCAACTGATGTGCAATTAAATCTTCTTATTTGAATTGAAACATATTTGTTTATCCTTTAATCTTGTAAGCATCACTTGATTGAAATTTTTAATATACAAGTTTTTTTATAAAAAAAAAAAGAAAAAAGAAGAAGGCAATTTAAGAGTAACCAATGTGGAGAGAATATCCCCATAACCAAAAGTTTACCTAAAAGGTTACATTGTGTTTTTATGATTCTCTAAAAAGTTTTTTTTTTATTATTTAATTTTGGTCTTTATCAATGCAATAAATAACTTCTCATCTAATAACTTTAACTACTACCATAACTTGAGAGAACTAACATACAAAGCTTTATGACTTTTAATTGATGAAACATTTTATAAAAGTTACTAACAATTTTGTCAAACATGTTAAAATAATTAGCCAAAATTTTAAAAGTATTTTTCATTAATTTTCCTATAAACATATCATCCAATATAGTTAACACATCAAAATATAGAAAATAGTCTTACAAAAATCTATTATATAAAAAATACACGTTGAACATTTTGTTTATAGAGTGAATAATATACTGTCTAATTAAGAAACACATGTTTGGTCACTTCTATATAGAACCATATGTTGATATCTAACTTGAAAACTCTTATTCCAAAGCAATTTTTTAAAACTTTAAATTGATATATCTTTCTATCACTATATATCTACATATGTGAATGAATGTGCACATGCCAATTAATATTATATATCTACATATGTCATTATAATATTTCCAAATTAATGTTTTTTTAAGATAAACTTAATATGTTCAGAACTGTCAGGTAACATTTTTTGAAAATATAAGCATACATTAATGAAAAAAAAAAGAAAAAAAATCTAATTACAAAGACAAATATTTATTTAAACCAAAAGTTCATATAAAATTTGAAATATTAATAAACCAGTTAACTATTTATTTAGTTATTATTATTACAGAAACTTTTATTGGTTTATGTACTTATGAAAACACCTATTTTTACTACTTACAAATACTTTTTAATATATAATCTTAATTTTTTTAACTCTTACCACAAAAAGAAAGAAATAACATTAAAAAAAAAAGGAAAATATATTTTAGTATATAAACAAGGGTTAAATATGTTTTTGGTCCTTTAACTTTCAGTGAATTTTGGAATTAGTCCATTTTGAAACTTTAAACAAATTTAGTCCTTCATCTTTTGAAATATGTGAATTTAGTCCTTTTAATCAAATTTTGTTAAGTTTATTTGGCATTTCAAGCGCGTTTCACAATAATATTTGACTTAACATTAAAGCAAAAATGTGTCAAATAGTATAAACAACTCCTGAAATGCGTACGAAACATCAAATAAAATTAACAAAATTTGATTAAAATGATTAAATCTATGTATTTCGAAAGATGAAGGACTAAATTGGTCCAAAGTTTCAAAATGGACTAATTCCAAAATTTACTGAAAGTTAAAGGATCAAAAACATATTTAACCCTATAAACAAATATAGGAGTAATTAAACTTTACAAATCATTATGGCTGATTATTAAAATTTTAAAACTTAACACAAGTTTAGTTGAGATACTCGTTGACCAACAACATTTTAAATACTTGGGCAGTTCTATCCATCCTACTCACTCTTACATTGGAATACTAGAAACCACATAGTATAGCCAAATTCTTTAACATTCAAAATTATTAATTTGGACTGATCTGATAGTAGTAGATTAAAATAAATACATTCTATTTTATTTCAAGATCTGAACATTATAAGAGCATATTAAAAAAATGAAAATACAATAAAATGTAATGATATAAAAATAATAGATTCAAATCTTAATTAATAACCGTGTTGAACATCAATTATTATATACTAATGTTACATTAAATTTGAAGGAGGTAAAAGGACCTATTTGTTTATAAGTTTTTCAGAACAATTTTGTACAACATTTTGTTTTCAAATTGTAAAACAATGTTTTTCACCTTTAAATTTGTTATAAGACCATACTTTTTTAAATATAATGTATGTTTTTAAATCACATAATTATTATTATTTTTTTCAAATAAAGAGTTTTTTTTTTTCTTAAAAAAATTAATAAAAGAATCTCTGAGCATGTGACGCGGATCTCAATTAATCAAAATAATTGTGTTATAGGGTTTAAATATTGTGCTAGATCACAACAATTCACAGTTGGGAAAACAACCAATTATGTTTTGAGTTTATATAACTGAAGCATCAAATAAACAAGAAAGGACAAAAACATGATTATGGGTACGACACCACCATTTGTGACTCATCAAGTGCTGGTCCAATCCAACTTATTGCCACCATATGCTTATGTTTCTGATCTCTGTTAGGTAATATCTCCATCCTTTCAATGTTTGTGGTTGCGGATGATGTTTTTTCTCTTTAGTGTAATAACCCTTTATCTACCAAAATCAAAGTTAAACTCAATCATGCACCATTACAGTGCAAAGATAAGTATCATTGCTCCTTTCATTAACCTAAACATGCATCACAATTAATGAAAGGGAGAGTCAAGTTATAAATATTTAAGAGTGTCAAACTCTAGGTCTAAACTTGTCATTTTTTGTGGATTTAAACATAAATTTATTCTGATAATTTACTTTGATTAGGATATCTGTATTTTAAAATTTTATTTTATATTTTTTATATATATATATATATATATATATATATATATATATTTTTTTTTTTTCTTTAAAATAGTTTTCACCCTATAACAAGAAGCCAAAAGAGTATGATGTACAAAGTATAACTATTTGATGAATGTTTCCACAAGGACTAAAACTTAAATAAAATAGAATCATAAATTAAATTATATCAAAATTATGCATTTAATATTTTAGTCTTTTCATTACATCTTTACCTTTTATGTTTTGTACTTAAGTGCTTTAATTACTCTTGAAACCAAATTCAAAACAGCTAACATTAGAGATGTTTGTGAAACTTAAATTTTAAAATTAAGATTCATTCAAGTCTAGAATCTCTGTGAGTGAGTTTTAATCCAAAATACAGTAAAACCACCTTTGCTATATTCAGAACTCCATTTCCTGCTGCATAGGAAATTTTTCTTCCTCTGAGACAACATGGTACATAAATCATAGTATTATGTGAGAAGAAGTAGTGTATGAATTTGGAGTTTGTGTAGTCTTTGTTTTGTTACCTATGATCTGAGGAATTTGAAGTTTGAATTAAAGAGGATGGTACGCGAGGAGAAAGGTTAGGTGTAAAAATTACAGCAGATAGCGGCATCCAACCGTTCTCGTGACCTTATTAACACCACCATCAATGAATTGCAATTAGACCAGTCACTCACTCTTTTTCCATTCAATACTCACTCCTTCTATTTATTGCAAACCCATTCATGCATCCACGAGTCTCTTGCCTCCCAATTTTTCCCATCTTTTCCAAATCAACACCACCAACAAAGGAAGAACCATTCCCATTTGAATTTGAATTTTCATTTCACCCATTATGAAGGTCCCAGATATGCATTCAATACAGGACCTAAACAACTGTTCTCTGCTTTTCCATAAAGATACATTCATGGCTTTATTAAAAGTTCACATTATTTCCCCCACGTCATCTTCTTCCCAACACTCTCCTCGGGGATAAGTCACACACACTTCCCTGCTTCCTAACAATTAATTGCTAACATTTTCTTGACCCAACATGTGAAAACATAGAGTGGATTTTCAGTGAGTAATTTTGGAATCAACTCAGAACGAAGGGTCAAATATTTTCAAAGAAATTATATAAATTATTTACAGTTGGCATGTGTACAAAAATCCAGTTCTGGGGGGCTTTTATGTTTGACCTTCCAATTGCTCATGTCATGTATCACTAAAAATGGTTAGTCTCCTTACATTAGAATTCAACAACAAAAAGCGGTTCTGGTCCGAAGGATTTATCACATTATTGCAAGAACATAACAGGTGGTAGTATGAATAAGAGGATAGGAGAAAATTTACAAAATATTACAAGACTGCAGTATCAAGTGAAAGCTGAAATGTAAGATATTTGACTGAGAAATCACCCAGGGAGAAAGCCAAAGAATCTGAATCTTTCTTCTACATTGTTGGACTAATAATCAATGGAACAGCAACAAACTCAAAGCAGAAATACTGTATTCGGATATCCAAACTCATTTCACTTTTTCCATTTTTCTTGCACCTTTCTACCACTAACATTCTATTTTAAACAAATTTAGATTCCAGAACTATAAGATGAAAGCAAAAAAATGGTTCTAAAATAAGGAGATAAACGATGACAGACACTAGAGATTGGAAGCGGAGTGAACGACCTTGTTCTGTCTTCCTCCGGTGAGCCAAAGCAAAGTCCTTCTAGCAAAAGATGGTGCCCTAGCTTGAGAAGAATCCATACTATAACAACTCTGGTTTTCCTCATCGAAATCGAATTCGCTTCCTCCTCCATTCTCCCACTTCCCAATATCCATCTCAGAAATGGTACTCCTTGTATCAAACTTGGAATTCTTTCCTTTCAAATCATCATCAGCACTACCCGAAGAAGCAACAGCACTAGACTTCGCCGGGAAGCGAAATGAAACAGCCCTTCTAGACGAATCCGCCACAGCATTTGGTTTATCCTTCTTCCCCCTGAGCCAAATCTTTGATATGGAAAAACTTTCCTTTCTGCCTCTTCCAATTGCAGCACTATTCCCATTATATGTTGTCCTTTCGGTTGCAGCCCCACTGCTAGCAACATCGTCCTCAACTATAGTTGCATCAAAGACTGCAAACTTGAAATCCCTTCTGGATTCACAGTCACATTCTGACATTGCAGGCCTGTGTCCTGGAGTCAAAGGCAAACCAGACTTCTTCTTACTCGATTGCTTCTTGATTGGGGTTCGTATGGGCACTTGGAGCGAGGAACTTTCGTCCATAACATAAGCAAATGACCCCATAGAAAAACACCTTCTAGAATCCACATTGTTGGTAGTACTACTCCCTTCCCCACCATCACCTCCACCATCCACACTTTTAAACTTTCCCAGCTTAACAGTAACCACTTTTTCCACACCATTTGGCACTGTTGGACCAGGAGCTTCACTTAATAACTCACCTGATTTCAAATCCACGCGGGTTGATCCAAATTCACTATCTCCATGGCATCCAAGACGAGAATTTGAAGTCATAACCGAACTAGACCTTCCGACACCGGCCTCTCTTTCGGGAACAATCTCCCTGGAACTCTCACTCCCAGATTCAAGGACAAGAACATAGGGAGAACAGGAGTTGCCTACAGAGAATTCAGGGAGTAAGCTGGCTCTACAAAGAGGACAAGTAGAGTGAGACAAGAGCCAGGTGTCAATACACTCCATGTGAAAAGCGTGGCTACATTTTGGAAGCAACCTGAGCTTGTCCTCAGGCTCAAACTCACACAAACAAACGGCACAGTCAAAGGGGTTCTTGAGTCCTATGATGGCCTTGTAGAGGAAGACAGGGAGGGTGTCAATGAATGACTGGTCGACCCCAGCATCATGCAGGTGGAAGAGTTGCTGCAATTGGCCTTGAAGGGCAGTGGCATTGTCTAAATCATCGGGCTCTCTGGTTTGGGGTCTCCACAGAAATCTAACCAGCAGGTGTAGCAGACCAGAAATGAAGAAAACAATAGCCAGAATTATAATGATCAAAAGGATGCTCGGACTAACCTTCAAGGCCCTATCGTTCAAACTGAAACTATCAGATCGAGCAGTGGGAGGAAAAGGTGGGTTTGGCTGTGAGAGAAAATATGGTGGCTGTTCTGGTTGAGACACAAAGGCGTCACCCCTACCCATTTTGTGGAGTCAGAGAAAACTCAAAAAAGGTTGCAACTTTTTTCAAGTGCAAATAGGATCGCACAGTTTTATGACACCATTTGGTGCCATGGATAAAGAGGATGTGTGGAGTACTGTTTTTCCGGTTGGATGAAAAAGAAAAGAAGTAGCAGGGAAAGACACCTTATAAGAACAGTGCTTTTGCTGGAGACAAATGTTTTGCTTACTTTTGTTTTGCTTTAGATTTGAGTTTGGAAGTCAAAAAAAAAGAGGTGGGAGCAGCAGTTCCACCCTTGAGCCGGGATTTTAAAGGGGTTCTCAACAAAGAATATCATAATGATTTGCAAGCCTTGATGAACAATTTTTGAATGATAATGACACACAAATCTGTCACCGTGTGAAATTTAATGAGATTAGGTTGGACCATTGAACAAAACTCACTTTCCTGCATAACTAGCGCTTCCTTCCTGTTCTAAGATTTTTAAATCAATGGATTCTCAAACTACTTGTAAAACAACAATTAATAAATTTTTACTATCATAACTAAAACTATTAAATGTATTGAATATTAATATTTAAAGAGTTAAAACATGATTATACATTTTAATTAATCATTTAACAGAGATGTTAACAAATAAATATGATTAATATATTTTTTTTTTCAAACAAAGTAAAACGCATCTTCTGCTAATAAAAAAAACACCAAGAAACACATCTATAGAACTTTAACCTGTGAACCGAAAATCTGCAATAGTAAACGCTACCTGCTAGTTGACTTATACGAGGAGCCTTACCCTGCATCAACCCCAATGCCCAATTAATGCCCCCAAATTAAGATACTACTACTAATTAAATTAATGGATGTCAGAAGAAAATAATACTTCTATTTATTTGCTTTGTTTTGGAAATGTGAACCGACTAATAATTTTTTTCTTATTTCTGATGTTTGTTACGACTGTTTCACATTCTTTTGGGTTCTTCTATTCCTTTTCCATTCTGAAATCCAAGGGGAAGTCAAAACAAAAGAAGATGAAGTAACGAAGCCTATTGAGTAGAGAGAGAAAGAGGCATGAGACATGTGGAAAGAAAGGTAGGAGACATAAGATATGGTAAAGTAAATAAAACAAATGAATAGATAATGGGAGAGCTTTCTGGAATCCATAATCTGGGAAAGTGTCCTCTTTATATTTTATGGTTTCAATTTGTCTTTATGGAGATTTCATTTCATACCCAGTTTCCCTGCTGCATAAAGCGGAACCACTGCTTCAACCAAATACTTCTGTTCCTAAAGCTTGTTCCTTTTTCACATTTATATTTTTCTTTTGAGAACACAGTATAAACCATTCAACCCCATATGAAAAAAATGAACACACTGCGTTTGGAGAACAGAAATGGGAGACACCACATGTAGTTTCCTTTCATATGTTTTTTTTCTTCCCTTTCTAATCTTAGTACTCTTTTTTGACGCTAGTTACAATTTTATAAAATCGCCACCTGCATTGGTCAAAGTTTACAGTAAAACTAATAAATAACCTATTAATACAGGAAGACAAGCATAGATGAAACCATTAATGACATTTTATTCACAAATAATTGATTTTTTTTTTATCAACTATTAACTTCTAGACGAAAACAATGGAACACTTCAATTCAATTCTCTTCTCTTTTCTCTTCCATCTCGTTTGCTATAAATGTATCATTTCAAGATTAAATTTTGTTTGATAAGTTATTTTATTTAAGTTATACTTTTTCTTTATCAAATATGATTTTTTAATTCAGTTTTATTTTTAATGAACTCGTTCTTAAAGTATGTTTTTTAAGTTAAGTTTCATTTTCAATAGCTTATATCGAGTTTCAGTACAGACAAAAAAAACTTTAAATGAGATTTAAGGAATATTTATGCCTCTGTATTATAATGTTTTGTAACTATCTATTCAAGGACGTGCTTGAATTTATAAAATTATAATAATAATAATTTATTTATTTTATCATAAACCAATTAATAAAATTCTCAATTCATTTACAGCCTTTTAATGTTCAATCATTTGTTCAAATACTGTTTATAACAAAATATTTCTCCATTATAATAAACATTTTATTCTCTTTATTATTACCAGAAACTATATTATATATAAAATCATAAATATATCTCACTATGTCTTTTTATATTTTTTAGTGTACAAGGTAAACAATTTACTAAGTACTTCTGTCAAACTGCAGCGAATATCAATTTATGGCTAAATTTATATCTGTATTTTAAAAAATATACTTTAATAAAGTTTTTTTTAATAAAATTTGACAAATTATTAATTTGAATAAAAAAGTATAACTTTATTATTTCATTTTAGTTAAAAAATAAAAGATTTATTTATTTTAATTTTATTCCTGAAAACTTTATTAAATTTGTCAAAACCTAATTTTCCTTGTACTTTTTAATTACTTTATTATTAATTTTTGTACTGTACTAAAAAACTAAACAAAATGTATTTAAGAACAAGTTAATATAATTATTTTTTCATATATAAACGAAATTCATAAGTATTAATTTTTTGAGGGTTAATTATGTTTTACGTCCCTCAAGTATTATGCGATTTTGTTTTTAGTCCCCAAACTAACGTTTGCTCCAATTTGGTTCCTCATGTTTTGAAACGATTGAAAATAGTCCTCCTTTTTGGACGTCATTAGTTTTGTTTGACACCTGGCAAACGGACTGCCATGTATTGATCCCGTTTTAAGCTGTGTAAGTGGACTTTGGTTATGCACGTGCTAATTAAAGAGAAGCTTTAATTAAGCTTTAATTAGGTAAAACGAAAATGTTATTTCTTCAGTGGAAGAGTTATTTTGTCTGAATTAAGTAGGCTGTGTTATTTAATTAAGTTGTCCGAATTAAAAGAGAAGGTCGCTGTTCAAATTAAAAAGAGAAGAAAGGTCATATCTTGAGTGGGAAAGTTATTTTGTCTGAACGAAAGCGTTGCACAGACCAATCCAGGGCTTGAGGGAAGGGATTAAACCAATACACAGCAATCGGGAGGTTGAGGATAGGGATTAAAGCATCGAAGAGTAGAATCGGGAGTAGAATCGGGAGGTTGATGTAAGGGATTCAAGTATTGAAGAATAGAATCGCGACCTAAGGTAAGTTCGTTCCTTCGTGTTTTTTTTGGATACTTGGTCTGGTTTGGTTGCTTTTGTTGGTTCGTGTATGGTTGTATTTGTTTAGTTTGTGTATTGATTGGAAATGTAGGGCTGGAAATGGGGTTTGCAGTTGCTTTTCATCATATGGGTCAGTTCGAAAGGAATAAGGGATTAAAATACGTTGGGGGTGAGATTCATGTAGTTAAAGGGATCGACCCCGATTTTTGGTCTTATTTTGAAGCATTGGGCATCATCGTCAAAGAGTTTAAATACGAGGGTGACGTTAAACTGTGGTGGAAGGGTTTAAAAGAGAAGCTATTAAACAATCTACAAATGATGAATGATGATAAGGAAGCAATGGCATTGGCTAACTTTGCAGAGGAGACTAAGGAAGAGGTTGATATATACGTTCAACATGTACCTAGTCAGCCTGAAGTCGTTCACTTTATTTGTGATGGTGTAGCAGAGGAGGTAGTGGCTGAAGAGAATGTTGTACACCAAGAGGAAGTACTGGTTGAAGAGAGTGTGGTAGGAGAAGAGGAAGAAGTGGCTGCAGCTAATGTGGTAATTGAAGAGGAGGGAGTGGGTGTAGATAATGTGGTTGTAGAAGAGGAACAAGTGGTTGCAGATAATGTGGTAGTTCAAGAGGAAGGAGTGGCTGTAGATAATGTGGCTCAACAGAATGTGGTAGCAGAAGAGGAAGTAGTGATGTAAATTATGAAGATGAAGAAGGTTTAGGTGGAGACAAATTAGATGACAGTGAAGAAGAGAGGGTGGCAGACGATGATGATGGGTTTGGGATGGATATTGATCCACCTGTGAGGAAGTTTGGGCCTATTTTGGATAGGTGGAAAGCATTCAAACGGAATTTAAGCAGAGTCAAAAGGAAAAGAGATATTGGTGAAGGGGAATTTGTGACAAATGAAGAAGTTGGAGTGCATGACATTAATGAGGACTACGATACAAATGAATTAGATTTTGATGTTGACAGTGATGAGGGTGTTGACACAGTTGGTCCCAAATTTTGTAAGATTAGACCTGAAGATATGAATAAAGACTTCAAATTTAAATTGGGAATGGAGTTTGGATCTTTGAAGGACTTTAAACAAGCTTTAATGGAGCATAGTGTTCTTAATGGAAAAGAAGTAAAGTTTGTTAAAAATGATCAGAAGCGAGTGAGGGCAATTTGCAAGAAGAAATGTGGTTTTCTAATCATGGCTAGCAGGGTTGGAGGGAGGGAAACCTACAGAGTCAAGACACTTATTGGGCGTCATAAATGTGGAAGGGTATTTGGAAACAAAAATGCAAATAAGGACTGGATTGCTCAGGTCCTTATAGACAGATTTATGAATGTTGGTATTATGATTATGGCTCAAATAATTGACGAGGTGAAGAAGACATATAATGTAGGTATAACACCATGGAGGGCTGGGAAAGTAAAACAGATTGCCATGGACTGTTTGGTTGGGGATGGTCAACGACAATATGGTCGTTTATATGACTATGTGGCTGAATTATTGAGAGTCAAAGCTAGAACTTTCAAGATTAAGATAAATCAACCCCAACCAACTATGCCACCTAGGTTTGGCTGTTTTTACATGTGTTTAGATGGATGTAAGCAATGGTTTTTGGCTAGATGCAGACCCTTTATAGGTGTGGATGGTTGCCACTTGAAGACAGCATATGGTGGTCAATTGTTGGTTGCAGTGGGTAGGGACCCCAATGATCAATACTATTCGCTGGCTTTTGCAGTAGTAGAAAACTAATGCAAGGAGACCTGGAGGTGGTTTTTGACATTGTTGTTAGAAGATATTGGGGACATTGGAAATCATAGATGGGTATTTATTTCAGATCAACAAAAGGTAACTGCCATTTACTTTTCAATAAACTGGAATGTAACTCTGATTTAAATTAAAGTGGAATGTAAAACTGACATCTAATTCTAACTCTGAATTAAATTTTTGCAGGGCCTAATGACTGTCTTGAATGGAGTGGAGCATTGTTTCTGTTTGCGACACTTATATAGCAATTTCAAGAAGAAATTTGGTGGTGGTGTAGTGATCAGAGACTTGATGATGGGAGCAGCAAAGGCAACGTACTATGCATGATGGGAAAAAAGATGGGTGAGTTGAGAAACATCAACCCTGAAGCTTTTAATTGGTTAGTTGCCATTCCTAGGGAGTCCTGGTGTAAACATGCATTCAGCATGTATCCAAGATGTGATGTCTTGATGAATAATCTGCCAGAGTCATTTAATAGTACTATTTTACTGGCTAGGGATAAACCTATAATTAGTATGATGGAATGGATTAGATCATATATAATGAGTAGGTTTGCAACCCTTAGAGAGAAAGTGAATGCATATTCAGGAACTGTGATGCCTAAACCACAGAAAAGGTTAGACAGGGAAATAGAAAAAAGTGGGAATTGGCTTCCTGTATGGGCAGGGGATTCTAAGTTTGAAGTGACGCAGGGGTTCACTATGGAAAAATTTGTTGTTGATTTAAGTAACCATAGCTGTAGTTGTTATTTTTGGGATTTAGTAGGTATACCTTGTAGGCATGCTGTGGCAGCCATTAATTACAAGGTTGAAAACCCATAGGATTATGTTCATGCTTATTACAAAAGGGATGCCTACCAGCCATTAATTACAAGGTTGAAAACCCAGAGGATTATGTTCATGCTTATTACAAAAGGGATGCCTACCAAGCTTCCTATGGCCCTCAAATTACCCCAATCAATGGACAACAACTTTGGCAAAAAACTAATCAACCTGAACTATTGCCACCCATTTACAAGACTCCACCTAGGAGACCAAAAAAGCTAAGAAGAAGGGAAGCTGATGAACATGTCAGCCATTCCAAACTATCAAAGAAGAATACCATCATCAAATGTAGCAAGTGTAAACAGTTAGGCCATAACATAAGAAGCTGTAGAAGGGGAATCAGAAACAGAAAGGTAAACGCACATTTGTACTATTTACAATTTCTTTCCTTCCTAAATACAACTTCTGAATCTTTAATTCATACCAAATTGGCAGGGACAGATGCATACAACTGGTAGTGCAGCAAGCAACACTGCATGAACATCAAACCTTAGCTCCACTAGTAGAACCAGGTCCACATCACGGGTTGTAGCAGCCACCAACCAAGGAGAAATACCTCGAACCACCATAAGGAGAAGAAGAATGGGAACACGAGTTTTAGGGTCTCAAGCAAGTACTGCAACTTCAGCACAACCCACGTGAATGTGAAAGAATCAAGTTTTTTTGTTGCCTTTTTTGTATGGTGGACCACTTTTCTGGAATACAGTGTATTATGGTAGTGGACCACTGTTTTAGAATATTGGGCATAGTGAAAGTTAACCACTTTTTGGATTGTAGAACTATTGGATTATTGTATTCACAATTAGGGACCACTTGTCTGCTACACTTAATTGACAGCTAGTGTTGGATTACGTTTTATTGTTTATGAATGAAAACAATTTAGCTCACTTTGTTTTATCAATAAATCATTATGTAAATATTTCATTGGCGTGAGTTTTGTTTCAATATGCTGAATCTGGTATTAAGCAAAATTTCCAAAATCTGAGATTAATGATAACAGTAATAATCACAGCTACAAGTTCCATTTTCATTGCAAATACTAAGACATAACAGTAACAAAAAGTTTGAAATTCCATTACAATTCCAATAATATCATTATCACAACTACAAAACACTTCCCACTACAGTAATCTCAAACATTACAATTAACTTTGAACAACAACATGAGCACCATTACAATTGTTGAGACCCACGATATCACAAATAAAAAAAACAGGAATGTCCCAATTTTTTTCTCTTGTTGCAATTTCATCTTCAACTTCTCATTTTTCTTCATCAAATCCAGCATATTTTTCTCCCTTTTCAAAGAAACTTCATCTTCTTCACATTTTTTCCCCATCAACGCTTTTTCCACCATTAGCTTCACTTTCAGTTTCTTTCCCTTGAAAATCAGATTTCTCGTCATCAACCCATTCAAAGTAATTACAATGTGAATTGGTCTGCGAAAGAAAAAGATGAAACCATTACAACAAATACAAAAGCAACATCCAATAAAAGTCACGGAATTTGAAACTTACAGCCCAATTTCGACATCTCCAAAATAATCTCCCTTTGTTTTTCACAGTAGATGCCTTTAGGAGCAACAGTCTTTCCCCACACCCACAGACTTTGGATGACATTTCTGAAGATGACGCACAACTTTGCAACATTTTTGAACCCGTATTTTGCGGTGTACATGGAAACCCTTTGCTACCACTCTTCATCAGTGAACAACGCAATAACTATGCCAAACTTTGCCTGCCCAGTGACGATATGCACCAATTCCTCACTTTCTCGAAGTCCCAATTCTCAAATTTCAATTTTAGAGTTTCAAACTCTCCCAACCCCTCTTTTATTTGGATGTCATTCTCTTTAATTAGCACGTGCAAAAACACAGTCCACTTACACATCTTAAAACGGGATCAATACGTGACAGTCTGTTTGCCAGGTGTCAAACAAAACTAACGACTTCCAAAAAGGAGGACTATTTTCAATAGTTTCAAAACATGAGAGACCAAATTGGAACAAACGTTAGTTGGGGGACTAAAAACAAAATCGCATAATACTTGAGGGACGAAAAACATAATTAACCCATTTCTTGAAGATTTTTGTTTTTGTACTGTATATCTAAACTTTTAACAATAACATATTTGCGATAAACAACTAGGCTTTTAAGATATTTTTAATATTTACAGATATAAAGCTACACTGCTAAAGAGTTAAAGATCTTTTGGTCATAATGAAAAGATTATATTTCCAGATCCATAATTATGCTTATTTATAGTTTAATTTTTCTTATTCCATTACCGTGAACCATACAATTAATGTTAGGTTTGGCTTAATCTGAATTAATTATCTTCCTTTGTTGTTGGACAAAGACTGAAACAGACAATGAAGAATAGTTTTTTAGACTATGACACATTTCAGCCTTACAGGGTTCCTAGATATATATAAGACAATCTAAGATTATGGTCACAGGTCACTTCAGATAGTTATTTTCACATTATTTATTATTACTATACACTCATAAGCTGAGTCATACAACACAGTATAGTACGTGCCTTTGTAAACACTAGTTGGCTCAACGCATTTGGTTGCATTTGGTTAATGACGTCCCAATTTGATGACGAAAATTTAAAATATAATTTACTGACACGTTACAGACCAGACCATCGCTTCAAACATGGAATTAACTATATCATTTATATCACCGTATGATGTTTTTTCAATATATACATGTTACTGATCCAACTGCTACAATATTTTCGGATAAAAAAATAAAAATGTTACAACTCGATAGAGTATGGTATCGGTGGAAGAAAAGATCGAAGTGATGATCATATAGATGAAAAAAAGCAGCAATATTTGGGTTGGAGACAGAAATGTAAGATCCAGGTATAAACTAATTTGGTGAAGTTTGCTCCTAATTATTAACTACTTCGTTGTCCCATGTGTGTATTTGTCAAATGTTAGGAGTTGCCACATGGAAAACCAAATTGGTCAAAAGAACCAAGACTGTGAAAACAAATGAACACTACCATGCACGAGCTCCAATGCATGCTTTGTAAAATATAATTATAATAATAAGAAAGCATGGTGATGATGGAAACGGTATTCATAATTCAAGTACGCGGTGGAAGGAGAAATGTATTTTTCTTCTGTTATTTTATCATAATAGATATTTTTAACAAAATAAAATTTTTTAGTTGGAGGAAATAAATAGTATGAGAATGATTAATGTTTTTGAAATTTGAAAATGATAATTGTTTAAGAAAATGAATATAGAGAAGATGAGGATAGTGTGTTTTGTAAAGTTGAAGAAGAAAGGTGGGCCTGAGCATGGGATTAGATAATGGGGAAATGAGACAAACAGATGCATCCAAGTTGTAGGGAAGTCAACTCCCTCCCATCACATCATTTCTTGTTTCTTTTGAAAATAGTAAAATAGATATACCTTTTAAAAAGGAAAGCAGAAGTAGTTACACAAAACTAAAAAAAGTAATTTATAATATATAATTATTTTTAACGTCAGTAATTTACATTTAATCTTTGTTTTTTTATAATTTAAAAAATAGATGCAAGACGGGACTGTGAAAAAAAAAATATACGTTAAAATGGAGTAACCGTTATAAATTGATATGGATTATTATTTATTATTTTATTTTTGAAAGGGATATAATAATCAAAGCAAGGAAAATGCTGTATAAAAAGTGTGGAGGGGAATAAAGTAGAGAGAGGGCATTTTTTTAAATTTACCATGATAAATTATATTAATTGTAGTGAATTTTATAATCTTAATTTTCAGCTAAAAATATGTTATAAAATTAGTTGTTAAAGTAATTAAATATATACATGAAATAAAAAGTTTATTTACTTTTAGTAAAATCTAAAATTAAAGTAAGAGTACAAATAATGTTAAAGAAGAAATTCTTAAAAAGGAGTAGCGCCAAATTCAAAGAGTTAATAATAATAATAAAAAAAAATCTATGAAGAATATATACTTTAATGTTAGCGAAACGATTTTATTTGTTATTCAAATGCTCTCAAATGTTTTTTTTATCCTTTAAATAAAGCTAATATTTTCTAAAGTTATTTCTCTTCTCCCTTTCTGTATATACCATTAATTAATTTTAATCAATTAATTTATTATTTAAAATAACATTTTCCCTTTATTTTTAGTTATTTTTCTTTAAATAAACAAGCACACTTTTTACTTTACTGTATTGTATCTTCCCTTTTTTTTCCTTTTCTCTTTTTTTATCCGTGTTGTACAGAGGCTAAAATATCAACAATTAATATTAATTATTCTCTACCCTTTTGTTATCATAACAATATAAGATTTTCGTGAGATTTTTTTTTTCTCTAAAACTTGAGAGTATACTTTAAAAAGATAAAACATGTTATTCATTCATATACATATATGTTTGTGTGTGGTCGTATATTTAACAAAAGATTTAAGTTGTTTAAATTTAATAATTTTATTTAGTGAGTTTGGTGTAAATTCATAAACATGAAAATAAATATGCACGTGTATATGGTTCTAAAACAGAAACCATTGGAACTCACAAAAAGTTTGTAGGCAGAAACAGGCTTGGGTGTTATGTTCTTAAAACTCCTCATATTTGGATTTTCATTCTTATTTTTCAAGGGTAACCCACTCTCTGTTGGGTTATCATTGCGAATCATTAAATTTTCATATAATTTTAACTCAGACACTAAGGCCTAGGTAACGGGCCCAATTAATTTGTGCTTGATTTTCAAAATCCCCTTCTTGTTCTTGTTCAAAATACCATGAATGCCAATCTCACACTTTTTTTCTTTTGCCGGTTAATATCATCTGTCATATGATAGTTTAAGTTTAGTGGAAATTTTTAAAATATAGATTAACAATAAAATTTAAAACCGTACAAAGGCCCGTTCATATTTAATTCAGATAAATTAAAAAAAAATGTAAATTAAAAATTATCAAAATTGTAAAGCATGTTTATTTTAGTCTAAGCAATATTTTTTAGAAAGTTTAAATTTCGCATGCATCCATTTTTAGTGAACAATGAGCAAAAATATTATATGGATGTAAAGAAAGTGTTCTTTAAACTATATCTATGTACAAGACTAAAGTCTACCACCACAACTATAATTTTATTACCTATATCAATCATATATGTAAAAATAAAAAATAAAAAAATAGACTCATAAACATGTGTGTGTAGAGATGGCAAATAAACTCGTCCCCGTGGGTATTGTCTGAACCCATCCCCGTTTTGACGGGGAATCCCGGCATTAACTGGGTATGGGTATGGGTATGGGTATGGGGAATCCCCGACTTTTTCAGTTGGGTATGGGGATGGGTATGGGAATGTACATATACCCGTCATAATACATGTCCCCGCCATATCTTCATTCTCGTTTAAATTATTAAAATATTCACAATTAATCAAGTAATCCCTATATATATATATATATATATATATATATATATATATTTTTTTTTTTTTTTTTTTTTTTTTTTTTTTTTTTTTTTTTTTTTTTTTTTTTTTTTTTTTCTATTTTTTATTTCTTTTAATTCTTTCATTTGTCATTAAACTCATTCTCATCTCCAATATATTTTTTATCTTATCATAACCTTTATGTAATTATGTTAAAATGATGTATGTTAATAAAAAAAAAAATTATGCCTCACATTTGAATATTTATATTATTTTTTAATATTTTTATTTATTATAAATTTTCCTTTCACATGAGAATGTTTATACTCTCAATTTAAGGTAATATAAAAAAAATTCTTTACTTATTATTATTATTATTATTATTATTAATTTTTGTTTAATTTGAAGAACTCTTTTGTTTCATTAAAATAATTTTCGTTATTTTTCAACCATTAAGTATATATGTTGATATTTGAAAAGTTTTCTTAG
>Ga0214542_1006727_pt1 | contig 20677 bp, 15 predicted proteins | sample CNSS1metaG_FD_160096 | JGI IMG/M metagenome (GOLD analysis project Ga0214542, IMG submission 160096) | Root nodule microbial communities from cowpea collected in UCLA plant growth center, Los Angeles, California, USA - CNSS1 | ecosystem: Host-associated > Plants > Roots > Nodule | place: USA...
ACATGAGCTAGTATTCTTCCATGTCATAGCTCCTCGCATTTATTGCTCTAAATGTTCACGCTACCCGTCCTAATTAAATAATTAATTAAATAACTATTTAATTTTCCCGGGTCTTACAGACCTCACCATATGAGGTCGGTCCGAGGGAGACCTCAATATAAGATAAGTAAAATGATTAAGTTGAGGTCAGCCTGAAGGAGACTGCAAAAGAACACAAGTAAGATGATTAACCTGAGGTCGGCCCAAGGGAGATCTCGAGATAGAAATGGTTAAACTGAGGTCGGCCTGAGGGAGACCTCAGCATAAGACAAGTAATATATAAAATGATCTAGCTGAGGTCGGCCTTAGGGAGACCTCAACATAACACAAATAAAATAAAATGATTAAGTTGAGTTCTCAGCGTACTGACATAAGTAAGATAAAATGATTAAGTTGAGTTCATGAGATATTCTCTCGCTCGTAGCGAGGTAAAATCAAGTTGAATCCTCAGCGTACTGAGGTATTCTCTCGCTCGTAGTGAGGTCGGATCCGAGTTGAGTCCTCAGCGTACTGAGGTATTCTCTCGCTCATAGCGAGGTCGGATCAAGTTGAGTCCTCATCGTACTGAGGTATTCTCTCGCTCGTAGCGAGGTCGGATCCGAGTTGAGTCCTTAACGTACTGAGGTATTCTCTCGCTCGTGGCGAGGTCGGTCAGGTTGGCCAGCTTTTAGCGTACTGAGGCTTCAACTCGCTCGTAGCGAGGTCAGACTGAGGAGAGCCCTCAGCGTACTGAGGCATCAACTCACTCGTGGCGAGGTCGGTCAGGTCGGCCAGCTCTCAGCGTACTGAGGCTTCAACTCGCTCGTAGCGAGGTCGGTCAGGTCGGCCAACTCTCAGCGTACTGAGGCTTCAACTCGCTCGTAGCGAGGTCGGAAAGAGGAGAGCCCTCAACGTGTTGAGGCATCAACTTGCTCGTGGCGAGGTCGGTCAGGTCGGCCAACTCTCAGCGTACTGAGGCTTCAACTTGCTCGTAGCAAGGTCGGTCAGGTCGGTCAGCTCTCAACGTACTAAGGCATCAACTCGCTCGTGGCAAGGTCGGTCAGGTCGACCTGCTCTCAGCGTATTGAGGCTTCAACTCGCTCGTAGCGAGGTCGGTTAGGTCGGCCAACTCTCAGCGTACTGAGGCTTCAACTCGCTCGTAGTGAGGTCGGACTGAGGAGAGCCCTCAGCGTACTGAGGCATCAACTCGCTCGTGGCGAGGTCGGTCAGGTCGGCCAGCCCTCAACGTATAGAGGCTTCAACTCGCTCGGAGCAAGGTCGGTCAGGTCAGCCAGCTCTTAGCGTACTGAGGAATCAACTCGCTCGTAGCGAGGTCGGTCAAGTCAGCCTGCTCAGCGTACTGAGGCTTCAACTCGCTCGTAGCGAGGTCGGTCAGGTCGGCCTACGCTCAGCGTACTGAGGCTTCAACTCGCTCGTAGCGAGGTCGGACCGAGGAGAGCCCTCAACGTACTGAGGCATCAACTCGCTCGTGGCGAGGTCGGTCAGGTCGGCCAGCTCTCAGCGTACTGAGGCTTCAACTCGCTCGTAGCGAGGTCGGTCAGGTCGACCTGCTATCAGCGTACTAAGGCTTCAACTCGCTCGTAGCGAGGTCGGTCAGGTCGGCCAACTCTCAGTGTACTGAGGCTTCAACTCACTCATGGCGAGGTCGATCCAAAGCTTACCTCTCTGTCTAGCATCGTGCTTGTGGGGGAGATTTTAGGCTGACTGATGTCGAAGCCCTTCTTGCTCGAGGTCGGCCTAGAGCTCACCTCTCCATTTAATTTCGTCAAGACTGCCACCGCTGAAACCTCATCAGAGATCATCACGAGCCCTTGTCGTCGAGAATAAAAAGACCTTTGTCGTCTCTTCTAAGTTGCCAACTCCGTCGTAGATGCTTTTCGTGGAGTACTTTATCATCGTGATTTTTTTACGTTATTGTGGTTGGGACCTCGTTTTACCGGGCCCCACGGTGGGCGCTAATGTTCCGATCTAGGAATGATGGCAAACCAGAACAATAATTATCTCTCTCTCTCACTCACTCTTGAGTTCACCCCCCTTTTTTCCTTAATCCCTTATGTATATATAGAGTCCTTCAGTTTTTAAACTGTTATTTTAATGCCAGATCTTTAGCTAACCAACCTACCCACTTCTCCACTATTCTCTCCTGAAATCTCGCATGTGGGTGGTTATTCCTAAAATCTAGTGATATTTGCTCGTCACCTCGGCCCAAGTGCTTGTCACCTCGCTCACCTCGGCCCAAATGCTCGTCACCTCGGCCTATGACTAAAACTCGTTGTTTTATGATAAATATTTATCAAGTCAGAATCCTGATGAGCATGTTGAGGTCGGCCATTTCCTGGACAGTACAATATATATATATGGTACCCTATTCTTTGAAATAATATATCAAAATTATTCTTTAAATCCTTTTTATATGGTATCAAAGCCAAACACTGACATCCTCTACAGACTGTGCTTCTTTATTTGAATATTTCTGATGGCTTCTTCTAATAAAAATCAATTGAAAAAACATGATTTTGGGACTTCCGTTGCTACCCATATGCAAGAAGCTACTCCCAAGAGCCATAATTCTACTGCTGCCAGATTTGTGACTATGTCAGGTATATCTAACTCTGCTCTTAATCTTTCTATTGTTACTAGCGGTAGTGATTGAATAATTGATTCAAGTGTTACTAATTATACAACTTGTGATTCGCACAAATTTACTAATATGAAGGTGTAGGTACTATATCCCTCTCACCCTCCTTATCAATTTCTGATGTCTTATTTGTTCCTACATTTAACTGTAATCTTCTATATGTCAGCAAGTTAATCAAATCACATTCTTGTGTTGCCTTATTTTACCTAACCCATTGTTTTTTCTAGAACATCCATTCCAAGGAGAAGATTGGAAATGGTAAGGAGAGCAAAAGACTGTATTATCTTGAAAATGTCTCATAAGAAACTCATAAAGGAGCGTTGGCTTATTTGCGAATGAACACATATAAGATAAAAACAAAAAGGAAATTTGGTTATGGCATAGAAGATTGGGACATCCCTCTTTTGGTAATCTAAAAAAGTTATTTCCATCACTATTTCATAAAGGCAATATTTCTGATTTTATTTGTGAAACTTGTGTAATGACAAAAAGTCATCGTGTTGTGTTTCCATTAAGCAATTAAAAAACAAATTTTCCTTTTTCATTAATCCACACAGATGTTTAGGGGTCTGTCCCACAATCTACACATAATGGAAAAAAAATGGTTTATCAGTTTTGTTGATGATTGTACTTGGGTAACTTGGGTGTATTTGCTTAAACATAAAAGTGATGTGTGTAATGTGTTTCGTTCCTTCCATCATATGATAGTTACTCAATTTAACACATATATTAAGGTCATTCGATTAGACAATGGAGGGGAATATTTTAAGATTGAGTTAATTGAGTTCATGAACTCCAAAGGCATCTTACATCAAACTACATGTCCTTATTGACAACAACAAAATGGGGTGGCTGAGAGAAAAAATAGATATATATTAGAGGTGACGAGATCACTTTTGATAGATGGTAATGTCCCATCTCATTTATGGGGTGAGGCTATGAGTTTTGCAGTTTATTTGATTAATCGAACACCTTCTAATGTGCTTAACTTTTGAAGGCCTTTAAATGTGTTGTTTAATCATTGTATCCTTCCTTCCATGGTTTCTTTACCACCTCATATTTTTGGATGTGTTATATATGTTCACTTACTCCCACATCAACATACAAAGCTTGAAGAACGAGCTTTAAAATGTTTTTTTGTTGGGTATGGATCAACTCAAAAAGCCTATCGTGTTTACCATCTACCATCAAAGAAATTTTATATGTCTATGGATGTGACATTTAATGAGCATAGTTTTTTTTTATGTTGATTCTACACTTTAGGGCAACAATGAAAGTGAAGTGGATAATCATGATGTTAGTATGTTTGATATCCCAGATATAAAATTATACTGTAAAGATAAATTTATCGTGTGATGATCATTCTGCAGGAAGTGAGTCAATCCTAAATTTGGAGGCTTCTTCTTGGGATAATACAATGTCTTCTAATTCTAACCAATTGGCTTAATCTTCTTCATAGGTTTAGCTTGGCTCTTCAGAGGTACCTTCTGATTCTATCTCTGATAATACTAATGTAGTTGAAACTAATCATGAAATTGTTTCTCTTGATCCTACCATTGATAATACTAATTTAGACGAAACCGATCATAAAATTGATCCTTGTCTGCATGAGACCACCAACACACCAAACATTAAGTCTAATATTGTCCAATATAATCTTCCACCATGTTCTAACTATGGTCAACCTCCAGCTAAATATGAACTAGACCTCCTAGCCAAAGTTAAATATCCCATTAGTAAATATGTGTCATCTCACAAGTTATCCCAGTCATATGCATTATTTGTATCTTAATTATCTTCGATTTCTATTCCTAGTAATATATAAGAAGCTTTGCCAGATCCTAGATGGACCAAAGCAATTTTTTATGAGATGGCAGCTTTAGAAAAAAAAAACACTTGGGATCTTGTGTCCTTACCAAGAGGGAAGAAAATTTTGGGTTGGAAATGGGTATTTACAATTAAGCATAGCGTTGATGGAACTATTGAGAGGTATAAAGCACGACTTGTGGCTAAAGGTTACACTTAGTCTTATGGTGTAGATTACCAAGAGGTTCGCATCGGTAGCTAAGCTCAATAATGTGAGAATACTTTTGTCACTAGCAGCAAACCAAGATTGGTCTCTTCTACAATTTGATGTGAAAAATGTTTTCCTACATGGAGAAATTTTAGGAGAAATTTATATGGATTCTCCACTAGGCATGACAGATTCAATTGGAATGAAGGTTTGCAAATTAAAGAAGGCTCTATATGGATTAAAACAATCCCCAAGAGCATGGTTTGGAAGCTTTGCCAAGTCTATGAAGGTTTTTGGCTATAGAGCTAGTAACTTTGATCATACCTTATTTTTTTAAGAGAGGAAAAGGAAGAATTACAGCTTTGATTATATATGTAGATAACATGATTGTTACAGAAAATGACCAAGATGAGATTTCTAGTTTACAACAATACCTTGCATCTGAATTTGACATGAAACAACTTGGAAACCTTAAATATTTTTTGGATATTGAAGTAGCTAGATCAAAACATGATATTTTTCTATGCCAAAGAAAATATACTATTGACTTACTATCGAAAACTAGACTGCTTGGGAGTAAACCAGTTGATACACCAATTGAACAAAATCATAAACTCTTTCAATGCTCAAATTCAGCAAACAAACATAGACAGAAGGAGATACAAAAGGCTGGTAGAAAAATTAATTTATTTGTCTCATACACGTCCAAATATTACCTATGTAGTGAATGTTGTTAGTCAATTTATGCATAACCCACAAAAGCTTCATGGATGTTGTTTAGAGGATTTTGAAATATTTAAAGTCCACTCATGGAAAAGGAGTTTTGTTCTCAAATCATGGAAACTTAAAAGTAGAAGGGTACACTAATGAAGATCTACCTCTAGATACTTTACTTTTGTAGGAGGGAATCTTGTAACTTGGAGGAGTAAAAAATAGCTTGTAGTAGCAAGATCTAGTGCTGAAGCAAAATTCAGAGGCATGACACTAGGTGTATGTGAAATTTTGTAGATTAAAAATGTGCTATCAGATTTGGGCTTTAAACAAAATGAAATTATGAGTCTGTACTGTGATAATACGTTAGTTATAACAATTGCTCACAATCCGGTGCAACATATAGAACAAAGCATATGGAGATTGATAGACATTTCATCAAAGAGAAACTTAAAGCTGGAATAATTTCCTTTCGCTTTGTAAGATCAGAGTTGTAGTTGGTTGATATTCTCAGTAAAGAAGTGTCAAGTAGAGTTTTTATTGAATCTCTATTCAAGTTGGGAATTTGTGATATCTATGCACCAACTTGAGTGGGTGTGTTAAGATATGTCAAATATTCTACTAACAAATATTATGTAATTAAATATTGTGTTAGCTGTAATTTAGGCATTACTACCTCTGTGAGCAAATATGTGCAACTATCATTCCTTCAATAAATAAGGAATTATAACACTCTTTTATATATATATATATATATATATATATATATATATATATATATATATATATATATATATATATATATATATATATATATAATTTTATTCTTTGAAATAATATATCAAAATTATTTTTTAAATTATTTTTATATATGACACATATTCTTTTCCATGTTTTGTTCATAATTTTTTTAAGGACCTACCATTTGACCTCAATAGTTTATAAAGCTGTAGAAGACAAAGGTTATGCAATTGAACTTCTCTAATTTGTACATTTGGCCAGAAAATTTGCATCATATAAACAATATATAATATGATTAAATTTAAAACATTAATAAATATAATACTATAATCGGATGATAGCTTCTAAATAGAATTTCAAATTACATTTGATTTAAACAATTGTATTCATGACTAATAACTTCAAAGTAAAATATTTCTTTTTTATATATTCAAAGTTTTTAATAAACATTATAAATAGATATTGATTTTAATCTTTATAATTAAAAATAAATTTAGTAAATGTTTAAAATATTTTTTTCAATAAATATAAGCATTTTTTTATATTTTTTAAATTTAATTTTTAAAAATTAATTTAGTAAATGTTTACACGTTAGCTCACCCATCTATTTTCATGGTTATGTTTCCAACCACTGTGATCGGATTTTCATACTAGAGTAAATAATCATATAGATGTTGAAAAAGATACACAAAAGTAAGGAAAAGAGTTGGGCACGACTAGTTAATGTTTAAGATAGACTTAGAGTTTTATTACATTGTTACTTTTTCTTTTTCAATAAAGTGTATGCAATAAAGTGTATGCTTGTAAAATAATGTTTTTCTTTTTTTTGTTTAATGAGATTTTTAATAAAACAAGAATGAAGTTTTGTTTTAAATTATGTAATTACCGTTAATTATAGATTTTACATAGAGAAAATTTGGGGTGTTACAATTAACACCTTCAACGTTCGCCTTAAGATGATATCTTTAATCAAATATACGAAAAAGATATGGTTTATTCTAAATGTTTATTTTCTCAAAAAATTAAAGATAAGCACAAAAGAAACAATATTTTTTTTGAAATTTTAGTTCGACAAGGATTAATCTTTACTCCTATGTATTTCCATTTAAAATGAAAAATCAAGGTTTACTAGTTCTAGTTTGAAAAATTATTTGAATTTTTTTTTAAAGTGGACTAGATAAAGGACTGGTCTCGATTTTGCGTATTTATATTCACAATTAAAAACCAGGAATCAAATAGTTATTAATGTAAAACTATTTATTCGAAAATATCAATATTTTTAATTTTAAAATTTTTACTATTTATTTAGTGTTTTTGAAAAAATAAAATAAAAAAGTATTAAGTACTTGAATGACATAGACCATTACTTGAGTACTCATACATTTAAAAAATGTATTTTAATTGTTTGGGAAAAGAAAAATATTAAGTATTAAGATCACACGGACAATCACATGAGTACTAATATCTTAACAAAATGTATTTTGAATTATTTTAAGTTAAAATTGTTGACATGTGAAGCCAAGGTGGTATGACTCTTGAAGATTTGATGAAGCTTTTTGAACTACTTAGAAATCATTACCATTGGAATCAAACCTACATTGATGAAGATAAAGAGATTTGATGGTATTCATGTTGATCAAATCTGGAACGTGTGCTCTCCACATGGATAAATCATTAAGAAAGAGTATTTGGTGTTTGTAATTCATATTGTAGACCTTGTAGCATTAATTTGATATATTTTGTCTTTGTTGTGTTTTTTAATCTGTCGAATGGTTTTGCAACATGTTAAAATGTCTCTTTTAATGTGTTGAATGGTTTTTCAACAGGTTAAAAGGTTGGCTACAGTAGTCTTAAACTATGACTTATTCAATCAGTTTATTTATTTTTTAGTCGATTGATTTCACTTAAGTAAAGTGAAATCAACCGATTGATTTGGAAATCAACATGTTGAATTTCGTAACAGTTTGACTATAAGTGCTGTGATTTTTGAAAGAGAGGTAACTTGATCATTTTTTAGTGTGAAATTGTTCTGGAAACTTAGGAAAACTCTCTCTTTCGTGATCATTCAGACTGCAACTGTTGAAGATTGATCTTGGATCAATTCTTAGAGCTTTTGACTTGTGTTTGAAGGTTGGAGAAAGTGGTTTGTGGTAGGTTGGGTTGTGCTACCATTGAGATTTGATCTTTCTCAAGCTTTGTGTGTGTGCGTGGTGGTTTTCTGGATCTGCAAGAGGGTTCTTGTTGTGCTAGTGTGATTCAAGAGTCTTGTGTGTGGTTTTTGCTTATTTTGAAAGTGTAAGAGTGGATACTTTGTAAATCTTTTGAAATAGTGCAAAGTCAGGCTCAGATTGCCTTGACAAACTGGATGTAGCTTAGTTTTGAGTGATATAGTATAAAAATCTTGTGATTCAATCTTTTCTCTAACCCTTCTCTCTTGCATAATCATTTAAAGTTTAAAGAACTTGAGTTTAAATCATATTTTTCGTGTTCTTGTATGTTTTCATGACATCTGCAGCATTTAACATGTTTGCATAATCAATTAGAACTTGTCTTGATCATTCTTGCATTGTTCCTGGTTTAAAACTCGAATCTGCATTTCTGCATTTTTCCCAGTATTTCAGTCGACTGTTTTTTTGTTTCAATCGGTTGATTATACTAGAACAGAATCTGTTTAGTAAAATCAATCGATTAACTCTGTTTTTGACCGATTAAAAGTATACTGTCCAGTAGCTTTTGCATCCTAACTTGGTGATTGAATTGATTCAATTAAAAGTGGTATTTAGCTTAAGATAGTCTAAATTGTTAATTAGTCAATTCAATACTTCTTGACATTTCAATCATTTCAGAACTAACAAAAACAAAAAGATGTTAAATATTAAGACGACATGAACATGAAAAATCATTTTTCGTTTTTAATTTTATATTTTAAGATTATTTTTATTATTACTTTTAAAACATTTTTATTTTTATTAAAAGCTGGTGCATATGTGAAATTAGAGGTGCTAAATAATTAAAGGAGTAAGTATGAATAATGAAAAAGTTTTGCAAGTATGAATAATGAAAAAGTTTTGCGAAAGATGAATAATAATAGATATTATGCATACCGGTATCTTGATCTTTTTTTTTTTTATTCCTTTATCATTCTAATTACTCTTAAATTATAATAGATAATCGAAGAGTGAAGTATTAAGAGTTCGTAAGAAAAAAAGTCAAAATATGTATAATATAGGTTGCGTTGCGAACAGACAAATTTATCCATTTTAACAACACAAAAGAAAACCAACAAGGGATGTGGGAATACTAAAAGGGTGGTGCAGTGAGCGACGGTGCACCCCCTCCGGCCAGTTATCATCGCCGGCAACGCCGGTCACCGTCGGAAGCTCAACCTGCGTCGCCGTGCTACTCCATTCTTCTTCCACTTGCAAGACATTTCAACACCTGCTGCACGCCGCCGCCTCACCAGGTCCATCGCCGGTCTTCCTTCTCCAGAGCGGGCTTGTTTGGAGCTTCGGCGCCATCTCCACCCTTCAAACCTCTTCCTCTTTCCCAATCGGTTTCTTGTTGTTTTTATTTCATTATTTTGGGGGTTTCTTCGCAGCACCATCCTTGCTCCTTGGTTCCAGAATAGGAACGTTGAAGTGTAGATGATGGTGGATGGTGCGGTGTTGATGGTCTCTCGATGCAGACCAGTGTTGGAGGAGAAGGAATGGAGATTGAGGTAGAACGTGAAGGTTATATGTAGAGAAAGAATGGAGTGGGAGGTAGAATGAAAAAATCTGTGTTGGTTCTGTTTATTGTGTACGAAGATGATGAAGGTGAACAACGTTAAGAATCAATGGATGAAAATTGATGAATTTGTTGTTTAAGATCTCGTTGTGCGTGTGTGAAGGAAATTGAAGATAGTGGAGATGAGGGGAGTGAGCCCCTGAAGCGTGGGAATGGAGGAATCTGTTTTTATGGTGAAGATGGTAGTGCAGGGAATGGAGGTTCTGAAGATGAAATAGGTGTGGAGGAGAAGATGAAAAACGTGAAGGTGAAAATGGATGATAAAACCAGTTTTCTGTTTAATGGAATGGAAGAATAAAAAAAAACTGGTGAAGCTTATGAGCGTTGGTGTTGACTCAGGTGCTAACGGGAGCTAAATGTGTTTTCCTCTCTGGTATTTTATCTCTACTACTATCTTCAGGTGCTAATACACTGTTTAGTGAGCATATATGGAGAGTTTATGTTTGGAAAATTATGCTTTGACAAAAACTTTTTTTTTTTACAAAATTGACAAATTTTGTATAAATGGAATTAAAATAGATTATTTTTTTATTTTTAATTAAAATAAAATAATAATATAATACTTTTTTACTTAAATAGGTAATTTGTTAAAGTTTGTTAAAAAAAAATTTGTTAAATTATTATTTTCCTGTCTGTTTTACATGTGTTTAGATCCTATGTGATCTTGATGGGTTTTGTGGGAGAGAAATTAACTAATATTGTTTTAATTGAGTATGTAGTCTGCAGTAATTTTTTTCCGGATATTGATGATTGCATAAGTATATTGTAAATTGTGAAAAGGGTTTTGTTAAAATGATGTTTAAAAGATGAATTTTACGATTGAATTTCTCTTTATTAACAATTTGAGGTAATTAAAATTTTAAGATTTTGATTTTTGACGTCTAAAAGAAAATTGGTGGTTAAAGGAAGGTATGAGAATAATGTATATGTGGATAAATAAGTTTTTTGAATGTGGAAAAGGATTATAAATCGTTGGGCACCACGTGCAATGTGAGCTCTCTAGTTTGCCAACGACTAAGACGGGCGACGACCGAGACATGTGATCCATAGTCGAGACGGGCATGGTCGAGTTCATGTTCGAGATGGCCCAGTTGACGACCAAGATGTGTTAGGTTGGTTCAACGTCTGAGGCAATTTGGGCCAGGTTAATAGCCTAGACGGGTCGAGGTGATATAAGCTAATGGCATAGACTAGACAGCCCACGCAAACGGCTAAGATGGATTGTCCCAGGTCGAAGGTTGAGACATGCCAGGCCAGAGTGAGGTTTGAGATGGACCGGCCCGAGTGAACGTCGAGATGGGCCAGGCTAGGCTACGTCTGAGACAGGTCATGCCTCCCTGGGCCGAGAACAAAGACGGATCAACTTGAACAAACGGTTGAGACATGCTAGGCCAACCATCGAGAGGGGTCATACTAGGACGACATCTGAGACTGGTCGGGCCTGCCTAGGCTGATGATATAGACCAGTCGACTCAAGCAGATGGTCGAGACAGACAACCATATGCCAACGGTCGAGATGTGCAAGGGTGGGCTGAGGACTGAGACAAACTAGCCCGGGCTAACCGTAAAGACGGGCCAGGCTAGGCTGACGTCTTAGATGTGCTAGTTCAGCTAGATGGCCGAAACGGACCACCCTAGGCTAACATTGGAGACGTGCCAGGCAAGGTCGACGGCCAAGGCTGACCGGCCTAAGCTAACCGTCGAGACGTGCCATTCCGGGTCGACATTCGAGACAGGCCTGACCAGGTTGATGGCCGAGACCAATCATGTCGACAGTCGAGCCTGGGTAGGCCTAGGATCGAGATGAGCCTGTTAAGTCTAACGGTCAAGACATGCTAGCTCGAGTTGTCTTGGGCCGACGGTTGAGACGAGTCGATGGTCAAGATAGGCTAGCTTGGGCCGATTGTAGAGTCGGGTCAGCCCGGTCTGACGACCAAGAAGGGCGAATGCTGGATTGTTGGGTTGAGTCAGGTCGACGACTGAAACAGGCTGACCTAAGCTAACATGGGTTGACGACAAAGACATGTTTGCACCGATCGACAGTCGAGGTGGGCTTGGTCGGCCCCACGACCGAGCTGGGTCGACCTATGCCCATGACCGAGACGGTCGAGCCAGCCCAACATATGCGTCAGGCCTGTTTGGTGGTCGAGACATGGCATGTACTGTTCATTGACGTTAACTATTTGGACACCATTAGCAACAAGGAGCAAATTCACCAAAATTAACGAAAATTAGGATCTAATTGAACATAAAACGAAAATGATGACCAAATTAAAACATAACGAAAATAGGGACCAAAAGAATTTATGCCTATAAATACTACACATTATTTTAAATTATATTTCTATTAAAATTATATATAATTTTCTAAAAGTAAAATTTAGTTTATTTTTTATAAATTGTAAAATTATTATAAATTTGTTTTAATCATACAATTATATCTTATTTCTATGACCATGCTTTTATATTATTATAATATTATATAAATAATACATTTTAAATTTATTTGGTTCGATAAGTATTATATAAATACATACAAAATAATATGTTAAATAGAAAATAATAATATAGATTATCATGAAATCTCATTATTAACAAAATTATACAAAATTCTATTTTATTCATATTTGTTTGTTTTTTTTAAGTTGTACTATTTTAAAATTAATATTATGATATATTTTGAAAATATACTTGAATGAGTTATATTTTAAATTTTAATTACTACTATAGTTCAAATTTTGTATGAATCTTATACGTAGATAAAAGAGGGATAAAAGGGTTTATGTAGAGTAATAATAAAATAAGTTAAACTTTTTAAAATGAATTATTTAACCTAATTATCTACAGGTCGGTCGGTCAATTAATAAGTTAATTCAATCCGTTAAATTTACCAATTAATTCTAAAAGAAAGTGAAAATTTTATCTAATTGATTATAAGTTTATGAGTTAAAATATTTAAGTAAGTTCATAATGATGACTTTATCTAACTCATTCATTTAATTTAAAAATGTGATATATTTTAGGTTAAATCATTTTACTAGTCCTATTTTCTTAGGAAGATCAGAAGTAGTTTTTTTTTTATTAGGTCCTTAGTTTGAGAAATTTGTTGTAAGTAAGTTCTTTCCGTTAGTAATACATTAATCATATTAATTATGTGTTATGTGTCAGCTCATTTTTTTTTTTAATTTCAATTTTCTTTAAATTAAAAGAAATTACCACATTTCAAGTTGACGTTGTGTCACGTGACAATGACAGTGTGATGTAGTAATGACAGTGCCACATGACACTATTAAATATGAAAATTCCCGATTTAATTCCTATATTTGTTATTTTGTTTTAATTGGGTCCTAATCTTTTTTAAAGTAAACGATTTGATTTCTATTCAAATTGAGACAAAATTTAACATTTATATAAATGTCACAATGATATTTCTAATATAATTAAGTCTATATTTTACATCATACTTTATTTAAATATTATTTCAAATATTTATACATCAATAATCTATAGACAAATGTTAGAGTTGGATTGAAAATAACAACTTTATAAATGAAAATGTAAAGTTTTAAATAAATATATTTATTTTAAATTGTTATAAAATTATTTTAAGATTTTATATTTGAATTTGTAAAGGTGTAATTTTTAAAGCAACTCTAATATTTATCTATAAATTATAAATATATAAATATTTAAAATAAAATTTAAATAAAGTTCAATGCAAAATATAGTTTTAAATAAACTTAATTTGGTTAAAAATAATTATAATAAAAATACCATTGTAAAATTTATATAAAAATTAAATTTGGTCTCAATTTAGATAGCGATGAAATGGTTACAGTTTTTAAAAAATTGGGATCCAATTAATTAAGACAAAATAAAAAATACATAGATTAAATCAAAAAAATTTATATTCAATAGTGACACGTGACACTGGCACTGTCACGCTGTCACATCACACTAGCATTGCCACGTGACACAACGTCAACTTGACATGTAACAAACTTTTTTTTTATTTTAAAAAATTAAAATTAAAAAAATAAAAAAAAAATCATGAATTGACACATGGAACATAGTTAATACTATTAGTGTATTACTAATTGCAACAAATTTCTCAAAATAGAAATCCATTTGAGATAAAAAAGAAGAAACCTACTTGAGATGGGAACCAATGAAATAATTAAACTTATATTTTATTCTTCTTAAATTTATATTTTCATAATTTGAAAACTGAAATCTGATATCAAATTATTCGAATAACCACAATAATATTATATATATATATATATATATATATATATATATATTTTTCTAAAAATTTAAATTGTAAATAAATAATTAAATACAGTCTAAATTCACCTCAAGCTCAATATATAGCATAAAATAATTTTTAAAAAATATTTTAGATTTAATTTATAATTTATTTTGGTTTTTATACTTATTTTTCCTCAATTAAATCCTAACATTTTTTAATATAATCAATTTGGTTCCTTCAATAAAATTGGGCGCTTAAAAAATATCACGTTTCAAAATTTAAAAAATATTATATTAAGTGTGAAAGTGTTTGAAATCAACCATGAACTACATGTTGGTTCTCAAATCAACCATGTTGCAGTATAGATACTTTAAATTACTAGAATAAGTTTTGACATCTATTTAATGGTGACAATCCAATTCTAACACATTCAACTGTATACTAGCAACACTGCTATCATTTTAACACAATTCAATTGTAATAATTTCATTCAAACACATTCAATTGTACAATGAAACAAGAACAATAACATTCTACTAACACATTCAATAAAAGCAACCACAAAACAACTTGTGTGCGACAACAAATGATTGTAACGTATGAACCAAAATAGTACACGGATGATATCCTGTTTCATGGCAGATGAAGCAGTTGAAGGGAAAAAGAAGACGTGTTGCTCGGAGGTTATTGGAAGCTCCTCGTCGTACCCGTCATATCGTCATCATACCTCGAAGAAAAAATCACGATTTTCAGAGAGAGAAAAATGGTGCATTGTTATATTTTTATAGAGTTGTCAGAAAAGGTAATTTGGTCCGTCCTGACTCGATCCATTATGAGTTGATTATTTAGTGAGTCAATCCAATTCGACTTACTTATTAGCGAGCTAAAAGAGTTTGAACTCGACCTGTTCCATCACGAATTGATAAGTTAAACGGGTTGACTCACTTAATTAAAAAACTACAATTTTTTTCTTCAATCTAAAAAAAACTAAATTATAATTCTGATTAAAATCAAAATAAACTTCATTAGAATCCAAATGCAATTCAAAGGGATGTTAAACTTCAACTACAAACCAAAATCACAAAAATATCAATGTGTTGACTAGAAAAAACAACTCTACCAACTAAGCTATATCCCCCGAGACAAGTGGAGCATGTATGAAGGAGTCAAGTCAGTTTTCATTCTATTCTTTTCCTTGACACAATTGGGTCATCCTGCACTTGAACCAGAAACCTCGCCCGTGAAGTAAATCAGCGTACCTATAATCCAAGTATTTGGGAGAGGATCAATAGATTTCTTTTCGGGAGCGATTCATCTTTCCAAATGCAAAGTCCAACATAATAAAAAATTTTGTATGACCCTTTGTTTGCTCATTGGTGAACTAACCCGGATAAGATAAGTTCTAGGTGAATCAGATAAACAATTAACCCATATTAAAAGTTATAAAAAAAATTTAATCTAACCTAATTTGAATCTATGAAAAATTTGGATTGGATATTTTGAGTGCTCTAATCTTTCAGAATAAAAGGTTGGTGAAGAAAAGCTAGGTGAAAGAAACATAGTTTAAAAATGAATGACAGTAAAATTTGCAGCCATTTAGATAATTGATAAAATATTTTTTAATGGTTTAGTATAAATGAAATATGTCGGTTGTTAAAATCTACAGAAAATCACGTATCAAACTATAGAATCTAATGTAAAATATAATTTATATTTTTATATGAGACATTATCATGACGTCAATTTAATAAAAATAAATTAACTTCATTAGAATTAATATCGATCATATTATTCAATATATTAAATTATTAATTGAACTTTTTTTTAAGAGTTGTGAAATAATTCGACGTAGTTATATTTAGTGACAAGACTTTTTATGGAATGATAAGATATTAGCGTCACACAATATCTTTTATCACAAAACATTTGGTTCTCGCCACAGTTTGATGGTCCATGCAAAATTTTTTCTATAGGCAAGGACCATGTTACGTTCTCATTAATACTATTCTGACTTTTTTGTTTTATTTGGCTAAGCAGATGAAAAAATGGGAAATATTGGAAAGAATAAAACCTGAAATTGTTTGAGTTAATTTATATAACTAAGCATAAAAATAGAAAATATATATCTAATATTAATAATATTTTTTAATTTTATTTATTTTGATAATATTATTATAATGAAAATATAAATATTAATAAAAACTTAATGATATAATAATTGAATTAAAAATATAATCGTGTGTTTATATCGATACATATATTAAAATTTATAACACAAATGATTATATTAAAAATGTAGTGGAATATTGGTTACATTTCTACAAGATTTTAGTCGGTGTCGGCATAATATTCTGAGTGTAAATTTCTTATCTCAAATGGAATATGAAATTTAAAGACTATTTAGTAACAGCGTAAAATAACTTTGTGTTGTCATTAATAAATTCTCATTTATTAAAAACTTTTAATTTAAAATTATAATAATAGATTTCTGTAATTGACTTAGTACTTTTTTTAGCGAAAGTTATCGCATTTATGTTTGCATTTTCTAATTTTCATAGAAATTAAATTAGAATTAATACTATATAGTATATACTTTCAGAATATATAATTAATTTTGAAATAGTTGTTAAACATAAAATTGTAAAATAAATATGTAAAAAAAATTAATTTTTAAAATAATAATTAAATATAAAATTTAAAAAAAGAAATGTAAACATAAAAAGAAATATATATATATATATATATATATATATATATATATATATATATATATATATTATATTTTTTATATATTAATGATTGTCCCTTGATTTGATACATCTACTCATATGATTGATACTCATATGATTCATTACTCTCTTTATGTAAATATTTTTATTAACTAAGTTGATTTGGATTACATGTTGTATCTATAAATATGACTCTTCATATCAATAATAATACATAGAAATTGCTCCTTATTGTCTCATTCCCTATTCTTCCTTCGATATTCTTCTCTCTTATCTTTATTATGCTTTATTTTATAACACGTTATCAGCACGATGCTTCAACTAACTGAGAGCTAGTGGAAGTTTTGTCTCTTTAAGGATAATGTTCTGTGTGTCTCAATCCAGACTCTTTCTAATCCTTTCTTCATCTATAATTTTATAATATATTCTTATTCTTGGGATAAAAATTGTTTGACTTTATCAATATTCTTCTTCATCTTATTATTATTATTATTATTATTATTATTATTATTATTATTATTATTTATTATTTATTATTATTATTACTAATTTTAAACAGGTAAAATCTTACAAATTTTGAATTTGTCATCTTGATATTACAAGGAAGAATTTCTTATATTGGATTTTAAATGTTGAAATACATTTACATGTAATAGATCTTGGGATACCATTAAAGAAAGAAATAAAGCATCTAAGCAACTAATTTGCTTATGCGAAAAAAATATTGTGAAAAGAGATTTCACAATATTATGAATTTATTTCATGCCTATGTATGGTTGGACAAATCAATAAAGCTTTTGATGAAAAATCATGAGATCCGCCTAATCTGTTCCATTCCCATAAGTGAATGCAACAATAAATATTATGAATTTATTTCATTCCTTTGTATGGTTGAACGAACAACGAACAAAACAATGAGCTTTCGATAGAAAATCATGACACCTGTCCAATTGGTTCTGCTCCATTCCCAAAAGTGAATGCAGCAACATTTGATATATATTTTCATGATCGTGATATTGACTATGGACATGGTTATAAAGGAAATTTCAAAGACACATTTTGTCACCAGAAGTGGCACGATAATGTGAAAAAGGGAAAAGAAAAATGTGAAAATATTGGCAAATAAGATAAAAAAAACATATATTATCATTACGATGGTAAAGGTCATTTGAGTTGTACTTGTCGTACACCAAAGCATCTTACAAATAATGAGAAGAATATAGAAACACACATTGCTTATGAAGATGGTGATTTTGATTATGGCCATATAGATGCTACTCTTCTTGATATTAGTATTTTCTTTGTTAAACCAAATGGAAGCATTGATTACCTCATTGGTTGGGAGAGTGTTAAAAAAAATCTCATATTGATATTTACGTTTATATGAAGAACAAATGTTGACACTAGTACTAATGATGAGGATGTATGTCCTCTTGATAGTGCAACAACTTATACAATTCTCAAGAGTAATAAATTTTTCTCTTGTTTGATAATGCGAGACATCAATGTTAGTATTATTTACAGTACTGCAAATATATTTGAAGGCTCTGGAAGAGCTATTATATTTCTACCAAGAAGTTGAATAGAAACTTATTAAGTTTCAAGGATATTTGTCTAAATGGATATCATATTGAGACAAACAATTAAAAATATATGAAATATCTTTATATCTCCACGATTCAGTTAAAAAAAGGTGTATTGGAGAAATTATCTACGTTCTCTTATGGTTTGTACTACACATATATTAATATAATTGAAATGCATGTAATGCTAAACCAGAAGTTTACGAATCAAAATGAGTGTCTTGTTTGACATGATCAGTTGGATGATTTGTACTACACATATATTACTACAATTAAAATGCATGTCTTGGTAAACCAGAAGTTTACGAATCAAACCGAATTCTTTTTTTTTTGTATGATCAGTTGGGTCATCGTAGATCTATTGTGATGTGAAAGAAAAAAGAAGGTTGAAAAACTCATGTGGACACCCACTTAAGAGTCAACAAACTTCTTCGGACCAATGAGTTTTCTCGTACTATACGTTCATAGAAGTTGATAATAAGACCATCACCAGAAAAATTAGAAATGAGTCAATCTCATTTTCAGAACGAATTCAAGGTGATATTTGTGGTCCAATACATGTTCATAATCAAAATAGACTTGCGGAATCATTACTAGAACGTCTAAAATTGTTTGCAAGACCATTACTTATGAGAGATAATCTTCCAATGGCTACTTGGAAATATGCAATTTTTCATGTTGCATTATTGATTCGCATCAAGCCAATAAGTTATCACAAATACTCTATTATGCAATTGGTTTTTGGTCAGTGACCTAATATTCTCATGTAAGAATTTTGGAGTGTGGTGTATATGTTTCAATTTCTCCACCAAAAAGGACTATGATGGGTCCTTAGATATGATTGAAAATATATGTTGGGTATGATCCTCCCTCAACAATAAAATATCTTGAATTACCAACAAGAGACTTATTTACAGTTCGACTTATTTACAGTTTGACTTTTCGACTGTTACTTTGATGAATAAGTTTTTCCAACATTAGGGGGGGAAAGAAAACAATTGGAAAAGAATATTAGTTGGAATGAATTATCATTATCTATCAATAAATTAGTCAATCAATTACCAAATATTCTTATTGACAAAAAGGGTAATCAAATCATATATACCAATTGCTAATGTTTCGAGTATATTTGATATTATTTCATAATATGGCTGAAGCATGGTAGGCTTGTTAGTTCCAAAGACATGCTTGAAGCGTGGTAGACCTATTGGTTCCAAAGATAAAAACTCTTGAATAAGAAACAGAGCTAAAACAAATAGAATTGAAAAATAAATTTTCTGATGATCTAGTTAGGTCAATAAAGTTCAAAAATGGATTACAATAACAAAATTCTCATCATATTTTTTTAGTTTTGTAAGTTGTTTGATGATGAAATCCTATTTTCTAAAGTACTAAATCTTAAGAATATTTTTTTCTAATTTTATATATTTGTATATTTATTTATAATAAATTATATTTATTAAAATATATAATTTTTTTAATAAAATCATGTGAATATAAATTTTAAAAAAATTCAATATTTATAAATTAATACGGAATAAAAAATTTGAATAGTCATTATAATAAATAAGATAATTTGAATAAATTGTAATTATCGTAATAGAAAAGTATCATAATAAAATATTGTAATTATGGTTGTTTTTTTTTTTAAAATTAAGTTTGATAAGTGTATATTTATTTGGGTTAAAATAATACATGTAATCTTTTTTTTGTGTGTAATAAGTTAGAAAAATAAGATTTAAAAATAATATGAATGTAGGTGAAAATGTTTGAGAAGAAATTTAATGAAAAGTTAAAAACTAGTAATACGAATGTAAAACATTTTGGTTTATTTATAAAAGAATTATTTAAAGAAAATATTAAAAAAGTATAGAATTTTTGTAAAAAAAATTATTTAGAAAAATATAAAAAATTTAAATATAGAAAAATATAAAATTATTTAATAGAATTTTATAAAAAATTTAAAATACAAAAGATATAAAATTCAAAAAGTTAAATTCAAATTCAAATTCAAATAAGATAATTATTCGTTGAAGCTATTAGTTATTTAAATTAAAGATAATAATTAAAAAAACAACTTAGTTAGAACTAAATTTTTTTAATTTTGAAAAAAAGTTAATACTTAGTAAACAAAGAATAAAGAATAATATTAATTAAGGCGATCGATTCGAATTAAATTTGATA